>VOFC01006869.1_pt1 | contig 292948 bp, 296 predicted proteins | sample 5384161 | NCBI WGS metagenome assembly VOFC01 (sample SAMN12384722, study PRJNA508395) | human gut metagenome | isolation source: healthy gut B | host: Homo sapiens
TATCACGTCATCTTCCGATGGCAGTCGTAGCCTTCTGAAGACAAATCCGCTATGCCAGCCACAACGGATTCGACTTTAAAGAAACTGAAGCAAGGCTATATTGAAGAAAACAAAAAGCGCAAAAAAGCCAGAGGCGCAAGTACCATCAGTCAGCAGACAGCCAAGAACGTATTTTTATGGCCTCTTCTTCCTGGATCGTGGCTTCGAAGTGTATTTCACGGTATTGATAGAACTGATGTGGGATAAAAGAAAGAATCATGGAAGTTTATCTGAACCCATCGAAATGGGAGAGCGGTATATATGGATAGAAGCCGTGGCGAAAGTCACTTTCACACCACGGCCTCTCAACTTACCCGCAAACAATGTGCGCTTATTGCCAGTCTCCCGAATCCAAGAAAATATAATTCCGGGAAACCAAGTCCCAGCATGTACAAACGCCAGCGGAAAATTATGTATCTGATGAAATGCGTTCCTACTTTTCCGAAAAGTCCGATCATCAGAAGGCATCTGAAAAACGTCCATAGCAAATATTTTTTATAACTTAAACCAAAACTAAGCAGCTCCTGTAACTGAAAAATAGCTTTATCTTCTTCACGAGTCACCCCATCGTCAAATCGGCCATGGACAAACAATTTCGTCGAAAGATATTTATTAATTGTGAAAGTGAACCTATTTTCCCATTCACCCAACACTTTCTCATAGTTGGTAGTATAAGAAAAAGACGAGACTCCCACATCAAAATTGAAAACATTTTCCATTTCAATGTGGACTCCAAACGAGAACCCCATACGCTTTCTCGTTTATGACCTGCTTCAATGTTAAACTTCGTCGGATCTATCCTGTCACTGGCAACACTATACAAAAGTGTAGTTTATCGGGTTCACCAGCACAGACAAGTTGCAAACTCCATCCTTCACGACTCTTCTTTGGGTAAAGGCATCATTTCATCATCTATAGGTAAGTTGCTGCAGGCAAGAGGCTACAGCGTAACAATCCAAAAAATTTGATCCTTACATCAACATTGACCCCGGAACTCTGAATCCTTACGAGCACGGAGAATGCTATGTGACAGTAGACGGTCATGAAGCCGATCTTGACCTGGGACACTACGAACGTTTCCTAGGCATTCAGACTACAAAGGCCAACAATATCACAACCGGCCGTATTTACAAGAGTGTGATCGACAAGGAGCGTCGCGGTGACTATCTGGGAAAAACCATCCAGGTAATCCCTCATATCACGGACGAGATCAAGCGAAATGTAAAATTGTTGGGTAACAAGTACAAATTCGACTTTGTCATTACGGAAATCGGTGGTACGGTAGGTGATATCGAATCTCTTCCATACCTGGAAAGTATCCGTCAGCTGAAATGGGAACTGGGGAAAAATGCTTTGTGTGTACACCTTACTTATGTACCTTATCTGGCAGCAGCCGGTGAGCTGAAAACCAAACCGACCCAGCACTCTGTAAAAGAACTTCAGTCAGTAGGTATTCAGCCGGATATTCTGGTATTGCGTACGGAACATGAACTGAGCACTAACCTGAAGAAGAAAGTTGCTCTGTTCTGTAATGTAGACGACAATGCCGTTGTACAGTCTATGGACATGCCGACTATTTATGAGGTACCTTTGCGTATGCAGGAACAGAAACTTGATGTAACGATTCTGGAGAAGATGGGTCTTCCTGTTGGAGAAACCCCTACCCTCGGTCCGTGGAAAGCTTTCCTGGAACGCCGTCACAAGGCTACTGAAAAGGTAAAAATCGGTCTGGTGGGCAAGTATGATTTGCAGGATGCCTACAAATCTATTCTGGAAGCTCTTTCACAGGCTGCAACCTATAACGACCGCAAGGCAGATATCCACTTCATCAACAGTGAGAAACTGACAGAAGAGAATATCGAAGAAAGCCTGAAGGATATAGATGGAATCATTATCTGTCCGGGATTCGGCCAGCGCGGTATCGAAGGCAAGTTTACAGCTATCAAATATTGCCGTACACACAATGTACCGACTTTCGGTATCTGTCTGGGTATGCAGTGTATGGCAATCGAGTTTGCACGTAATGTACTGGGCTATACAGATGCCAACAGCCGTGAGATGGATGAAAAGACTCCGCACAATGTCATCGATATCATGGAAGAACAGAAATCCATTACCAACATGGGTGGTACGATGCGTCTGGGTGCATATGAATGCGTACTTGATCCGAACTCCAAAGTATATCAGGCATATCAGTCTGAACATATTCAGGAACGTCACCGCCACCGCTATGAATTCAACAACGACTACAAGGCTGAATTTGAAGCTGCAGGCATGAAATGCGTAGGTATCAATCCGGATTCAGATCTGGTGGAAATCATTGAAATTCCTACCCTGAAATGGTTTATCGGTACTCAGTTCCATCCGGAATACAGCAGTACTGTACTGAAACCGCATCCGCTGTTCCTGTCATTTATCAAGGCTGCTATTGACAAATAACAAAAACTAATTTTGAAGAAATGGATAAAAACACGTTAGTAGGTTTCGTCCTGATCGGAGCGGTCATTGTCGGCTTCGGCATCTACAACCGTCCCAGTCAGGAAGAAAAAGCACGTGCACAGCACTATCAAGACTCTATCCAGCAACTTGCGATCCAGAAGGAGCAGGAAGCTCTCAAAGCGCAGGAAGCTGCAGAAAAGACAATCCGGCTGGATTCTACTTCCATGTTCTATCAGGCTACCCAGGGAACAGAGCAACTGACTACCCTGGAAAATGATCTGCTTCAGCTGACTTTCTCGAACAAGGGAGGACGCGTGAAGAAGGCTATGCTGAAGGAGTACATGGATCAGCAGAAACAACCACTCGTCCTGTTTGACGGAGAGGATGCTTCGCTGAACTTCGGTTTTGAAGGAAAGAATGAGAATCTGCTGAGTGAAAACCTGTATTTTGAAACTGTCAGCAAGACAGATACATCGGTAACCATGCGTCTGAACGCATCCAACGGTGGTCATCTGGACTTTGTCTACAAGCTGTTGCCCAACTCTTATATGGTAGACTTCAGCATTCAGGCTTCAGGCATGCAGAACTTCTTCTCCCCTTCCACAAAGACCGTCAGTGTTGACTGGAAGCAGCGTGCACGCCAGATGGAGAAAGGATATACTTTCGAACAGCGTTACACTTCGCTGACCTATAAGCCGGTGGACGACAGTTTTGATTACCTGAGTGAAACAAAAGACGAAAAAGAAACTATTCCGGAAGTACTTGACTGGGTAGCTTTCAAGAACCAGTACTTCTCATGCGTGTTCATCGCTGAGCAGAATTTTGAAAAGGCTACACTGGAATCGAAAATGGAACAGAAAGGCAGCGGCTACATGAAGAGCTATCAGGCCGATATGCAGACTGCTTTCGATCCGACAGGTACGAAACCGAGTAATTTCCAGTTCTATTTCGGACCGAACCACTTCAAGACTCTGCTTGCAAGCAATGATTTGAGCTTCAAGGATAAGGATCTGGAACTGGAAGATCTGGTTTATCTGGGATGGCCGATTATCCGACTCATTAACCGCTGGTTTACAATCAACCTGTTTGACTGGCTTTCCAGCTGGGGCCTGAGCATGGGTATGGTAATTCTGCTGATGACCATTATCGTGAAGATTCTGGTGCTCCCGACCACCTGGAAGTCGTTTATTTCGTCAGCCAAGATGCGTGCTTTGAAACCGTATGTGGACAAGATCAATGCCAAATATCCCAAGCAGGAAGATGCTCTGAAGAAACAGCAGGAAACCATGGCACTTTACAGCCAGTATGGAGTCAGCCCGATGGGTGGCTGCTTGCCGATGCTGCTTCAGACACCGGTGTTCATGGCACTGTTCTTCTTTGTCCCGAATGCTATCGAGCTCCGTCAGCAGAGTTTCCTGTGGGCAAGTGACCTTTCTTCTTATGATGATCTGATCAGCTGGAGCACCAGCATCCCATTGCTGGGTAACCACCTGAGTCTGTTCTGTCTGCTCTTCAGTGCAACAACCGTCATCAATCAGATTGTCATGATGAAGCAGCAGGATATGGGTAACAATCCGCAGATGGCAGCCATGAAATGGATGATGTATATCATGCCGCTGATGTTCTTCTTCATTTTCAATGAATATGCATCAGGTTTGAGCTACTATTATTTCATTTCCGGTCTTATCGGTATTCTGACCATGTGGATCATGCGCCGCATGACGGATGAAAAGAAGCTGCTGGCTCAGCTGGAAGCCAATAAAAAGGCTCCGTCGCAGCAGAAGGCAAGCGGTCTGATGGCCAAGCTGGAAGCTTTGCAGAAGGAACAGGAACGTCTTCAGAAAGAACGTCAGGAACGTATGAACAAGAAATAATAGCTGATTTAATCAGAATTTCAGCTGAAAAATATGAAATCCCGTCTGTCTTTAATTAGGCAGGCGGGATTTTTTTGTGATTTAGAGAGAATCTATAAAAAGAAAATTTATCTTTGCAGAATCACGAAAACTAATACATGATCTTAAACCGAAAACTATGGATGCAATAGGATGTTATTTTCTTAATAATCTGGTCTTATGTCTGTACGCCCAGCGAAAGAATGACAATGTACTCTTACTGAAAGAGCGGGAGCGTATGCTTTTTATTTCACTTTACGGACTGGATGAAACTGATACCCGGAATCATACAGAAATGGCTGAAGAACTAGGACTGTGCAAGGAGCGTATAAGACAGCTGGAAGTCAAGGTGTTCAAGAAATTTTATCTCTTACAGCGGAGAAAATATGTTCCGGTTATGCGCATTTATAATCTGCTGACAAATCAAGGTCACTATTCCCGGTCAGGAGAAACTGATCATATCCGTTTCCTGATGGAATTCAGGGAAATACATCTTCCTGAATGGGAAATATATCTTTTCCTTCGTTTTGTGAAACTCTTTCTGCGGTTAGAAGGTTCAGAACGGAAATGGATTAACCTGATAAAAAAGACATCATCCCGGAGAAATGTTACAAGAAAGGGGGTGGAAGCCCTTTTGCCCAAAATTATCTGGCCGGAACAAGTCTCGGTGTTTTCAGAATCTTATCATTGCAACTTTACTCCAATCCGCGTGTATAATCCGGAAATAAAAAAAAGAACATTCACATTCCGGTGAGTTTTATAGCCGGAAAATGAACAGGAATGTCTTTTATGAATCCAAACTGGAAAAACATTTCTTTAAAAGACTGGAACAATCTGATGTGGTTCGGGCATATTGCGAACAGCCTTTTAAGGTACCCTATGAGCATCATGGATCTCATTATTATGTTCCGGATGTACTGGTGTGTTTGACCGACGGACAATGTTTTGTAACAGAGATAAAACCGTTATTGATGATGGTCAGCAAAGAAGTTATGACTAAATATCAGGCCTTGCATGATTTCTGTAACCAACGGGGTTGGGGTACTTTATTGAGCGATGGGGTTCATGATATCTTTGACCTGTTTCACTTTACGCCCAACCTCAGTCTGGAACGGGCCATTTTGCGGGAATTGTCCTTGAACCGGACATTGATGAAGAAAGATCTTGACCGTCTGAAAGAAACTCACCAGGGAAACTCTATTCAGGTGGCACAATGTATTCTTCGCTACAAGTTGTCTTATCGTCCGGTTCCCATGCTTGTCTGGAAGACAAAGGAGGCTCTTTTCTGTCCGGTTTTACAAAGGAGAGGCGAAGAAGAGACCAATGACCGGATTTTGGAACAGAATACATTTTGAGAAATACATTCCGTGTGTATTTTTGTATTATCTTTGCCGGAAGACAAAATGACATCTAAAAAACATGAACAGAAATTTTATGACTATGACAGCTGCCATGATGATGGTCACATCAGCCTGCGTCGGTCCTGAAAAAGCGGCACAGGCTGAAGGCCCTATTATCGGCAAGCAAGAAATTACGGTAAAGGAAGGCCGTATGACTCCGGAGACGTTGTGGGCGATGGGACGTATCGGAAGTTCTGCTGTTTCGCCTGACGGCAAACGTATTGCTTATACTGTATCTTATTACAGTGTGAAGGAAAACAAAAGTCACCTGGTGATTTATGTGATGAATGCGGATGGATCTGATAACCGTCTGCTGACGACAACTGCTGCCAGTGAGGGTGAACCGGCATGGATCAAGAATGGCAGCAAGATTGCTTTTCTGGCTGCCGATGCCAACGGCAACAGTCAGGTTTGGGAAATGAATCCCGACGGAAGCGGACGCAAGCAGTTGTCTGACTATGCCGGTGGCATTGACGGATTCCGTTTCTCTCCGGATGAAAGCAAGCTGCTCTTTATCTCTCAAGTGAAATATGGAGAACGTACTGCAGACAAATATCCGGATCTGGATAAGGCCAGCGGTATGGTGATCGATGATCTGATGTACAAGCATTGGGATGAATGGGTACAGACTGTCCCCCATCCTTTCGTAGCTTCATTTGACGGAAACAAAGTAGGAGAAGCCACAGATATTCTGGCAGGTGAACCGTATGAATCACCGATGAAACCTTTCGGCGGTATCGAGCAGCTGGCATGGAGCAACGACTCGAAGCAGATTGCCTATACTTGCCGCAAGAAAACCGGACTGGATTATGCCATTTCTACGGATTCTGATATTTATCTTTATAACCTGGAAACCAAACAGACCCGCAATCTCTGCAAGGAAGATGCTGCCGACAAGAACATGGGCTATGATACAAATCCCAAATTCTCTCCTGACGGCAAGAGCATTGCCTGGCAGAGTATGGAACGTGACGGTTACGAAAGCGACCGCAACCGACTTTGTGTAATGGATCTGACCAGCGGCAAAAAAACATATGTCACGGAAAGTTTCCAGTCGGGCGTAGACGACTATTGCTGGGCTCCTGACAGCCGTACCTTGTATTTTGTAGGAGTATGGCATGCAACCAGCATGATTCACAGCACGAATCTGGAAGGAGATGTGAAGCAGCTGACCGACGGTATGTATGACTATGCTTCAGTAGCTATGCTGAATGACGGACAGTTGCTGACTAAACGCCATTCTCTGAGTGAAGCTGACGAACTGTTTACCGTTTCCCTGAATCAGGAAAATGCCGTATCCCGCATCACCAAAGAAAATGATCATATATTCAGTCAGCTGAAACTGGGTAAAGTGGAACCCCGCTGGACAAAGACCGTTGACGGAAAAGACATGCTTTCATGGGTAGTTTATCCTGCTGATTTTGATCCGAACAAAAAATATCCTACCCTCCTGTTCTGTGAAGGTGGTCCGCAAAGTCCTGTCAGCCAGTTCTGGAGCTACCGCTGGAACTTGCAGATTATGGCTGCCAACGGTTATATTGTCATTGCTCCGAACCGCCGCGGTCTGCCGGGCTTCGGTATGGAATGGCTGGAAGAAATCAGTACCAACTATGGCGGTCACTGTATGGATGACTATCTGAGTGCCATTGATGATATTTCCAAGGAGCCGTATGTAGACAAGGATCGTCTGGGATGTGTGGGTGCCAGCTTCGGAGGATATTCGGTTTATTGGCTGGCCGGACACCATAACAAACGTTTCAAGGCATTCATTGCCCATGACGGTTTCTTCAATATGGAACAGCAATACCTGGAAACAGAAGAACTCTGGTTCACCAACTGGGATCTGGGCGGTCCGTACTGGGAAAAGACCAATGAGGCTGTTAAGCGCAGCTATGCAAACTCTCCTCACCTGTTTGTTGATAAATGGGATACTCCGATTCTTTGTATTCACGGAGAAAAGGACTACCGTATTCTGGCTTCACAGGGAATGGCAGCTTTCAATGCAGCCAAGCTGAGAGGTATTCCTGCTGAATTGCTGATCTTCCCCGATGAAAACCACTGGGTATTGAAACCGCAGAATGGTATTCTCTGGCAACGTACATTCTTCAACTGGCTGGATCGCTGGTTGAAGCCGGAAGGAAAAAAAGAGTAAGTTTGGAAGAATAAGTTCGGCTCAGCATGTTGAATGACAGCGCTGAGCCGATTTTTTTTCTCAATTATTCTCCAAAATGAATATTTCCAAAGAATTCAGGACAATGGAAACATGGCTTCGGTAACTGGATCGGATTCCAGGACAGGAAATGAGGAGTCTGAAGCAGGTCACCGCATTTATAGAAATTAGCTCGCATATGAAGTCCGCTGAAGTCTTTTACCGAGTGATTGAATACTGCTGCTGCAGGAATAGCCAGAGCCAGCTGCCAGCTGCAGGTACCGATCCGTTCTTCGAACGGTTCTCTGCCTAGAGAGGCCCAGCGAAGTACCTGTTGCATAATGCTTTCCGGTGCGGGATGACGGTCACCTACCCGTCCGCAATTAAGCAGCAGAGTACCGGCACAGTTACATTCAAAATTATAGTAAACAGGTTCTCCGGTTTCCGGTTGCAGGAAAAATTCACAGCATGCATCTTCCCAAACCCGTCCTCCGTCATGCGGAGCCACAGCCCGTACGCTGGCTTCTGTTACGGTGTAATGTATCAGTATATAATCCCCTGTATGGGCAACCCGGAACTTTACCTCCGGTTTATAAGGATATTCCGGCCAGTTGACCGTATCAATAGATTGAAACTCGATTCCTTCCCGATCCAGCAAGGCCGGTATTTCCTGAGCGGTAGTGAAACCGCTGATTTTTTTGATTTCCAAATTTTTCATGTTCAGTGTTTTTATGGTCTATTTTTGTCAAAGGTACAAAAACTCGTTTGATTACAGATGGATTCAGGAAGAATAATGTTTTAAAATTCAGACGTTACTTTCTAACCCAGGAATGAGACTGGCCGAAAAAAAGCTGCATCTACCAGTTCCTGAGGCAGATGCAGCTACACGATAAATAAACCAAAAAATTAATTATCTTAAAAATGAAAACAAGAATGAGTCTCTTTTTATGTTATATTCAATAAACAAAGACACACGCAAATTGTTCACACAATGTTCTTAAAAATCTTATTTCCCAACGAAATAGACTGGCTGTCCGTCGAGTAAACAATTTAAACGGTTACCTCCCATGGATATATTGTCCATATACGAGTAATCACCGGGGCCATAAGTCAGCCGGATACTGGTATACATACTGTTGAACCAGTCCCATGTGAAGCTGTACACACTTTCCTGTATGTATCCGTGGCGGTCCTGTGTATACAGATAATCTTCTCCCGTATTGTTTCCGTAAAATCTGAGTTCCTGATAGTAATAAGTTCCATAATCATCATACCATTCGTCAGACCAGGGACGGCTGCACAGGTAGTCTGTATTTTCACGATATGCATCTGTACCGACACCTATCTCTACTCCTACATAATCACATGCCTGAAAAGCAAACGCGAAAGTGATCAGCATCAACATCCCGCATATCATTCTATAACTTTTTCCTCGTTTCATGGTTTCCTGTATTGTGAGGACTTTGTGTCCTCTGGTTTTCGATGAAGCAAAGATAGACAAGGAATCCGAGACTCCCGAATGATTTTTCCTATGTTTCCGGGGGAATATTCCTATCTGTAATAGGGAAAAAGTTCAAGATGCTGATTCACATTATCAGAACTTTTAGGAATTTCATAAATTTTGCATTATGATATTGATTTTCATTTTATTATATCTTATATAGTTCTGATTATTTATTGAGCGAATTGTTCTTGAGTGAGGCATTGTACTTATTACAAACACAACACCTCACATTTCTCATTTATATAAACCTGAGAAAGCTTCAAGTTCCATTTTACCTTTTGCCGATTTCCATTTCTTACCAACGATTCTCTGGTTTTCATCCTCAAGCGTTTACAAAGCTTTTTCCTCTTGTTCAGTAGTTATGTCAAGATATACCATTGTTGTTTGGATATTCTCATGCCCAAGCAAATAAGAGATTTGGGCAATGTTCATGCCGTTTTCAAGCCAATGGGATGCTTTGGCGTGCCTGAACTGATGCGCATGTATGTCCAAAGGAACGTCACTGCATTTGTCATGCGCCATCTTTGCGTACCTTTTCAGCATTTTATTAACATTTTCCGCAGACATGGGCGTGTATATACCTTTGCTTTTTGAATTGAAGAGTAACGCTTCAGCATTGTCAGGATTAGGATGATACTCGGTAAGGTATTTCTTCAAATATTGAACAGGCTTTGCCAGAAGAGGTATTGGGCGTCTCTTTCGTCCTTTTCCTATGACAATTATGTGAGGCTTTGCGCAGTCCATGGTAATATTGCAAATCTTCAGCGTCAAAAGCTCATTGATGCGCACGGCAGTCGAATACAGAAGAAGCAGAAGCGTGTAATCACGAAAACCAATGGCGGTTCTTTGGTTTGGCATGGATAAAAGCGTGTCAACAGCCAATTTACTGATACCTACTACTTTCCTTTTGGGAGTTTTTTTTCGTTCGGCACATTCTCTGCCTGAAGGAACACTGAAACGAATGATATATCACAATCCGACAAGTATTTCAGGAAGGCGCGCAAGGCGGATAATCTTACATTGCAGGTTGCCGGGCTACAGTTCGGACTTTTTTCATCCAAACAATCCAATCCTCAATGTTTTTTCTTGCAAAAGCAATCAGCATTCAACGTTTCGGGCGTTATGCCTTTTACCGTTCTGAGGAACTCTGCATAAAGCGTCATGGAAATATGATAGTTCCTTTGAGTATGCTTACTGCACGCCTTAATGGAAGGTACATGATATTCAAGCCAGTCATGCAGGCACGCAGCAATCTGCATGGCCTGTGGGTTAATCTTCTTTTTCATAATCGTCTTGCGTTAATTGTTGGCTGATTTCATTGTCGGTACACGCCATTATGTCCGAAATCGCCGGAGTCAAAGAGTAGTAAGCCAATGTACTTTCAATTTGTCTGTGCCCCATACTCTTGCTTAGAGCTAATAACTTGTCGTGTACAGCAAATCCTGGTATGTCCATGTCCATCCGTTTATGTTCTCTATGGCGTAGTTGTGCCTTAGTTCGTATGGGATGGCATGGGAAGAATTACAACTTTGCCATAACACCCTGAAGTGATATGTCACCCATACAGGAGGATGCGGCCTGTCATCCGGTGTCGGGAAAAACACCATGCGATTCGGCACCAACTCATTCATTCTTCCGTCATAAGTACGCATCAGGTCCAGCATTGTATCATGGAGGACTACATAATGTTGGTCATATCCTTTGCCGCGTCTGATGGAAACCACGCCATTTTCAAGGTCTACATCATTGCGTTCCAATAGGATGGCTTCTGTTGTCCTCATTCCAGAACTATAAAGTAAACGGAAGAACACCGGTAGGGTTATGCGCTGGATTGCGGCAAGCTTGCCACATCTTGGTTTTATGTTGTCGCAAGCGTCAAAAAAACGTTTCAATTCATCGTGTGTGAAAGTATGCGGTGTATAAGTTTTCGGTACAGACTTTGGCACTTGCGGCAACACTATTTTCGTCATTTCACGCCTATTCATGTATTTGATGAAGTCCAGAACAGGATAGACACGTGACACGCAGGAGTTCGTACATTCAGATGGACGTTGCCTGCACCATCTGTCTACGATTTCTTGAGTAAGTTCGGTTTGTCCAGGATATTCCCTTACGCAAAAATGATCAAACTGTATTATGTTCTTGATATAGCTATAACTGTAACGTCCGGAAGCCTTGCGGTATTTTACATATCCTTCTATAGCGTTGGATAGGAATGAAATTGCCTTCATACGTCAAACACCCCCTTTCCTATGGGAAAGTGTTCTATGCTCAATGAACATTCCTTCAGTCGCTTGAATTCCGCACTAAGGTAACGGTCAAGAGAATCTGGGGACGCATGACCGAGGGTGGCACTTATGACAGGTTGCTGTACACCACCTTGTAACAGAGTCGTCGCCACATTGTGGCGGAACAGGTGCAGGCTCTTTCTCTCATTTCTACCTTGTCTATACCTGCTTTGCACATGACTTTTGAACATATGGCATCGAGATTGCTAGTATGAAGCCTTCTGTATGGAACGTGTATTGTGAGAAAAACATATGGTTCAGAACTTCGGGGACGTTCTTTGAGCAGGTAATCAAATACAGCGTTCCCTACCACGGCACGGAGTGGCAATGTCAGTGGCTGTCCAGTCTTTACCTGAGTGATTTTTATCAGGTCATGTTCCCAATCGAAACCTGTTAAGCGTGAGTGCAGAGATATCACACCCACGCAATCCAGTATACATGGCCAAGGTTATGATGGCTTTGTCCTGTAGGGATATTGTGTCATCATGTTCTAAAGTATGCTTGATAGCAGTAAGTTCTTGTTCCGTAAGGTATTGAATGTTCTTCCGTATGTTGGGTATGGCTGGCAGATATGCGATTATACGTTCAACGGACTTGCCATAGTGGGGCAAACAGGCTTTCAGCCCATATTCCACCGAATATTTGAACGAATGGCCCATTTTCGGTTTTCCGTCTTTGGAAAACACTTCCAATACCGCATTTTCTGTTATTGACTCTAATGAGTACACCCCCATTTCCTGTAGCCGGAAGAAGAACGAAGATAGTGCATACTTCACATTTGTTGAAAATTTGCGACATCTGCCTACCATATTGAAAGCCATGTCTGTTACATCCTTATATTCTGCGCTGAGCAACTCGTAGTGGTGCGGTTTACTGTAGTGTTTACGACCATCGGGTAATAATCCATCCTCGATATATTGACAGATTATACGTAACAGGCGTACCTTGTTCCTATAAGTATACTTGTTTGACCACAATTCTTTTAGTGTCGGTTCAACGTCGGCGAGACTCTGCCATTTGTAATGGTTGGCATTTCCCGATAGCCACTCAGCCATTTTCTTCACATAGTCTATGTACATGGCTGAATAACCGGTGTCTTGTAAATAAGAAACGAGTTCCTTGACTTTTTCATTTAGATTAAATATGTCCATAATCGCATCTTGTTTAAAAGTTATTCTACAATTATAGACGTAATATAATCAGAACTGTTTATGGTGCAAAATAAATGATTACTAAATAATTAAGTAATTTAATAGGAAACTTATAAAAGTTCTGATAATGCGACAAATCTGGAATTTTGGATTTAACACATCACTTTATAAACTTTACTTGGGGAAATTAAAATAGAATATTTGATATCAGATTAAATCTTACACCAATGAAAAACTCTAATAGAATCGTATTCATCGATTATGTTCGTGTTATTGCCTGTTTTCTTGTGATGCTGGTACATGCCAGTGAGAATTTTTATTGTATATCGGCAGATACAACTATGCTGGCTAATGAAAGCAACCGTTTCTGGGTGGCCTTTTATGATGGCGCATTGGGGCGAATGAGCGTGCCATTGTTCATGGTGGTCAGTGCATTCCTGCTGGTACCGGTCAAACCCAATGTATCCATGAGCGATTTTGCCATTTGTGGTTTATGTATCCGCTCATTTCACTGTATCTCATCATTCCGGTAGTTTCACCGTGGCTGGAACGCGCTTCGGCCAAAGAAGAACGTCTTTTTCTCATCTTCTTTATGCTGTCTACTCTTGTTCCCTGGCTGACCCGGTTTGTCAGTTCTAATTTATGGGGAACCTGTTTCTGGAATCCTTATTTTGGAATGTTCTATTATTGTTCAGGTTATCTGGGCTATTTGGTTATAGCCCATTATATACGCGTGCATCTGAAATGGGACCGGGCCAAACGCCTGAAAGTCGGTATAGGCTCATTTGTTGCCGGTGCAGCATTTACAGCGTGGTCAGCCTGGCACGCAGGAGTTCCAGGCATTGTCATGCAGACACCCAGCTATGAATGGTCATGGGAATTCTGTACTCCGAACGTTTTGCTTGCTACTTTTGGAGCCTTCCTGATATTCACCTGCATTAAAAGACAAGAAGCACATCCTTGGATCACAGGTATTTCAAAACTGACCTTTGGAATGTATCTGATGCATATTCTGTTTCTTTCCAACATTGCGCCTTTATTTATGCCAGAAGGACCGGCACAGCCTGTTCTTCCGGTTGCGGTCACTATTCCCTGCATGGCAGTATTGTGTTTTGTCTGTTGTGTGGTAACTACCAAGCTAATCAGTCTGATTCCCGGAAGCAAATGGATTATCGGCTAGAATCTGAAAAGCCCTCGTTTCACCGGTTATTATTTCAGTGAAACGAGGGCTTTTTAAGTTCTGCTTAATTCTCCTGTTTGCTGGAGATCTGGAATGACGTACGTTCTATTTCTTTTTTATTGCCAGATAAAACGACCTCATAAGCAGTCTGGGGCTTCTGTTGCTGTAAGTTTTTCAGTGAGAGTTCCTTTTCCTCATAAGGCTGTAAAGAACCGACATTTCCTTTAGCTATTGTCTTTCCGGAGCAGATGATTTCGATTTCTGCAGGCTGGGATGCTGAAAGTCCGAAGTTTGTAACTTTCACTTTCAATGTATTCTTTTCGGCATCATATACCGGACAACCAGCTGACAATATGGAAGGAGAATAATTCACATAAGGAAGATCTGCATATCCGTATAACAGTTCACCGTTGGTCTTACGGCCAATCAGCTTCGGTGCAAATTCATCAGCAGTAATGCCACTCCCTTTTCCGTTGAACACAACAATCAGATCTTTTCCGTCTTTCCGTGTCTTTACGGCTTTACATCCTCTGCCAAAATTAACCTCCGTAAATGAGCCAAAACGAAGAGATCTTACATCAACATCGGTGTGCGGATTAAATCCCGGTTCCGCCTTTATCCGAAGTTCGATGCGTCTGGTAGAAGGGGTGATCGGTTCCTTATTCAATACAGACAATAACAAGCCTTTATTCAAAGGGATGCAAATATTTTTTGAAGAATGTTTGTCTCCGGGCAAATCTTCCCATTTGATTGTGTCAATTACGGCAAAGTTCATCTGTACAGCTCTTCCCAGACTGTCCTGGAATACTTTTGCGCGCTCATACTTGAACCATTTTTCTACTTCCCCATCCTTATGGTAAGAAATTCCGGGCATATAGGCCTCCCCTTGTTCTGTCACCCAGTGCAAGCCATCCTTGGAACGCTGGTAATATGCAATACGTCCCAGCCAGTCATTTACAATGAGATGATATTGAAGGCTGTCTTTCCATACCACAGGATCCTCAAAACGTCCGTCTATATCAGGATATACCCTTTTCCCTGTTATCTGCCGGTAAGCCGAAAGTCCGTCTTTACTGATCCAGACCCCTCCTCCCCGGCATACCATTAAATATGAATTGTCTGGACGGCGTGCGAAGGTCAGGTTCGATAACCCTTCAATAATATTTCTGCCACGCTGGTCGAATTCAAATTGCTGGTAGGTCCAGATTGGGCTGTTCTCATTTTCTGCAATATAATACCCGCCCGTCACGTAAATTACGATTCTGCCGTCGGCTAAGCGGAAAGCTTCGGGATTATGTCCTTTTCCAACAGAATTCTGTATGACATACGGGCCCGACAAAGTCTCTCCTACTGCATGGAATACAGTTGAATTCGGCCAGAACATATGTCCTTTGGGTGAACTTTCCGGCCATCCGCAGACATAAAGATGATACTTTCCATCTGCTGATTGCAGGATGCTTCCTCCCCAAAACGACATGCCGTCAACCTCTATCCCATTATTGACATATCGGTTCTGAACGCACTGGGTTCCCCAAAGATGGTTTGATTTTATTCCGTCCGGCATTGGAAGAAACCGGTCTATAAAGCGGGCTCCCTCAACAAGCTGATCCCATTCTGACGGGCGCGGGCGTTCTGTAATCTGTGCACCGGCTGAAGCGCAGAAGGTGCATATAACAAAAAGAAAAGAATAAATTTTTTTCATATACTATGATAAATGATTGAATAGGAATTCATGTATTTCTCTGTTGATTCTGTTTCAGATCCGTTCAAATCTGGCTAAATATCCGCCTCCGGACAGCAACTTTATATTTAAAGACTTTTTACTTTTTATTGTTTTAGTGTCCATCAAGATTTCTTTTCTACCTTTGTCATAAGCTATGACCATTTTATATTTACCCTCAGGCAGAAAATTCAGATTTAACGATACGGATTTTTCCTGTTCGCCATTTAATACCGACAAATACCATATATCACCTTTTCTTCTGGCGATTGCTGCAAGATTTCCAATCTTACTTTCAGGCAAGACATAGTTCTCATCCCATACCACAGGAACTTCTTCTATAAATCTTCGTCCGGGACATTTCAGCATATCCTCCATATCTGCGGCCAATATAAGCATCGGAGAAGTAAACATGTAAATTGAAGCCAGCTGATGGGTAAATGTTACGGCTTCCGGACAGAAAGCTCTGAAGTTAAGCGGAGTATAATCAGCAGGACCGGCCAGCCAGCGTGTAAAAGGCAGAACCGTATTATGGAAATTATGGAATGGCCACGCAGGTCCGGGCGCCCAACTGCTTTCACCGCCTACACATTCCAGTCCTCTTACCGCCTCTTTAGCCAATAAGTTAGGATATTTGAATGACTCACCGGCCGGTTTGTTTATGCCATGAAATATTACCATCAGTTTTTCTTTGGCTGCATCTTTCAGGATTTCTTCCATCAATCTGACCGTAAAAAGATTTTCCGTGTGGAAAAAGTCTATCTTCAAGCCTTTAACACCTATTTCAGCACACTTCGCCATAAAGCTTGCTCTTTCTTCCGGATCAACCAGACCTATATCACTTCTATTTCCATAGCGCGGTGAAGACGGGCGCCATACCCAGATATTGACATTTTTACTGTCTGCATACTCAACAAGTTCCTTCAGCATGGCCCATTTGTCACGTCCGTTAGCTTCTTTTTCTGTCTGAGCCCAGTTTTCCCATCCGTCATCTACTACGACAGACTCTATTCCAAGCTCAGCACATCCGTCTATATATTTTTTGTGATTGGCAACACTCAGACGTTCAACCCCTCCTTCGGTCAGCCATGTAAATACAGCTCTTCCCGGTTTTATCCATTCGTTGCTGTCTGAAAAAAGAGCGTTATCAGGCTTGTCACAGACCTGCGAAATGATTTGTTTACCAGGCCATTCAGGTCGTCAGTCAACATCAGAACTCTCCAGGGAGTCTTGATCTCATTCTTGTCAGGGTAAGCTATCAGGGATTATTTCTTACAGCTTCATGCCAATATTTAGCAGGAGGCAAACCGGTTTCAATGCCTGTTTCGATATGGCCCTTATTGTCGGCATAACCAAATTGTATTTTGTTTGGGGCCGTACAATACATGACTGCCCCATGAAAATTAAACAGGTTAGCTTCCGTGATCGCCGCATATATTCCCTCTTGAGTCAGGAACGTAGCGGGAGGAGCAAGGAGTTCTCCTTCGATGCTGTCAGTTTTACGTTCCTGATAAATCTGATGCCATCCATACTGAAACGGTCCACTTGCATACCATGCAGTTGTGTTTGACGGGAAAACAAAAGAAGTGCTTTCTCCATAGACACATTTAGGCCCATTGGCCGGTATCCGGTATCTGAATGCGATACCATCATCAAATTCTCTGATATCTACATAGAATGAGTTATGAACTCCATTGGCCAGGTAACTTCTGATTGATTCATCAGAGGATTCCGTCTCAGAAAAAGATTTAATATTTTTACCATACGGACAGTTGTCCATGATGATTCCCAAAGATGAGTTTTCTATAACGGGACGATCGTTATAGGAAACATTAAACATTAATTCGTTCTGCTGCAGGAAGACATTCATTCTTGATTTCTGGGCAAAAACAGAGCCTGAAGCAAGAAGAAACAAAGATGCACAATAAAATATACATTTCATATTATTAGAGTTATGTCAATACTGAATTCAAGCAGATTATGCAACCGTATTGAATTCCAGGTTTATTCGTTTTTCAGTACATATTCCCAACCTTTCTGTCCGGAGTCAAGTGTACTTCTTGTCTCCGTCATTCTTATTATTCCGTTCTTTTTCTCGTTAGCCGTTGAAGTGTTCCTTTATTTTACTTATAAATCTGATTATATTTACTGCTCTTGTTGGCGGGCCGGCTTCTTTCCCTTTCAACAAGTGGATCCATATGAAGTAATTTAAATAATGCCTAAATATTTATTCTTTGGAGACAGACATCAAAAGATGCCGCAAAAGTAATGATTTATTTGGAAAAACATATATTAATCCATACTTTCTCAACAAACTGTTATTCAAGAATAGTAGGTTTATACATCACATTCATAATTTTATACATCTTTCCGGTTTTCATGATGTGATACTTTCCCTATTTAAGTCATAAAAGTGACTCTGTAAATAAAAAAACTGATTAAAGAATCTATAATAAATAGAGAATACAACCCAGAAGAAAAACGAATAAGAAACACACTGCAATGATTATTTTGGTTTTGAACAGATTGTCATTGTCCATGTCGGTTTTTTCTTTTGTCTTTCTTTGGATTTCTTCCACTTCTTCTGCCGAAATTTCAGGCAGTTTTGTACCCTTACCAATTTTCGAGAGTCTGGTACGTGTCTCTTTTTATGCGTTCTCTGCCCAATTTCCTGAGTTCACGGTTTTCTTTATCCCGCCTTTGCATATCATTGATACAACCTAAATTTCCCATAGTCAAGTGATTTAGTTTCTACTAAAATACGAAAAGGTTTTGTAAAATAAAATACTTTTCGTATTTTTAAGGAGCATTATCTTGTTCTTAAAGCAAACAGGCCTATGTGTATGAGAATTTTAGTGATCGCCATTTTACTTTCGCTTGTCGGTTTACCTGTGAAAGCTACGGGACAATCAGGCGACATAATCCGCCTGGAAGGAGAAGAATGGGATTTGATGGCAAAGCCCATAGGATACGACTCTCTGCTATATATGCGGATGAAAGATTTTCTTCCGGAAAATATTAATTGGTCTACGGGTAATTATAGCGGCTATACTGCTTTCGGGAGATACGTGACGGATATCTTTGCCTGCAACGGGTAGAAGCGGATATCTACGATGAAGTCAGTAAAAAGGAATCTACACGGGTGTATGAAGTGAAGGAGTTGCAGCCGCTCTTTGCAGCCTATTTTCAGGCGGGAATGATTCAAGCCCGCTGGTTCAGTGGGGAGCTTCGGGCCGGAAAAGGAGATCTGGTGAGATACGTGCATGATGGGTTCAACCGTAACATGGAAACGGAACGGGTGCTGACTCTCCGGAACGGCAAAGTGCTGAAAACGCAAACTTATCATAATTACCGGAGAACCGGACTGAATCTGATGAAAGCACAGGGAGAAATCGAGCGTAGATTTCCCTGGAAACGGTTTCCTGAATACCGGGGAGAACGGATTGTTTTTACGATAAGTGATTTCCAGACGACGGAAGACGGGCGCTTCGTAGATTGTGACGTGCATTCTGTCTTTATACGTTCTTTACGGGAAAAGACAGACGACGGAACTCATCCGCTGGCTCTTGCTCTCAAAGAAACGCTTAGATCCATTTATCCATGGGAGGTACTTTTTATCAACGGGAAGCACACTATAGAATTTCAGTATTTTACTATGCCGCTGAGAGAAGATATAACGCATAATGAGGGTGATTCTGCAAGATATACAATTGTCGGTCGGGTGTATGGTGAATCTGTCCGTCAACGCCCTCCTTATGATGTGGTACATGATGTACTGGTTGGTTCCAATCTGAGCATGGCAGGACAGCCGTTTCTGGGATGGCTGACAGATTCCACCGGCTGCTTCCGGATAAAGGGACTGGAGGCTGGAACTTATCATCTGAAAGCAGAATATGTGGGACTGGCCCCTTGTGATACGGTAATAACCCTTCCTTTACCACATAATGACACCTTGCGGATGGTGCTCCCTTTATGGTATGATCATATTTTGAAATATGACTGTTCACCGGAGCTGTCGAAAGAAAACATCGTCAAAGGACGTCCCCAATTGCGCCTGGTAATACACAGAAAATCCGTACACACTTTTTCTGGAAGATGTACGGTGTGAGCTATGACGCTTTTTATCCATTGAAGAAAGATGGAACACTGGACTGTTATCTGGGTGTTCCCAATCATATACTGACAGCTTATAATCAGGTGGTTTTTGATTATCTGGATATGAAATTTGGCAATTCATGGCGTAAGGTGGCTCCGAAAGGAATATTTGGTCTGGATAAATCTTTAGATGAATCTTGTGATGATAATACAATGAGGAAAAAGACTTTATTCTGACAATAAATTTGATTTCTTTAACATTTTTGCATAGTGATTTATCAGCCATTGAGTGTTATAGTGTATATGGTCATATTTCACAGATCTAATTTTTTACCTTAAAAGTAGATTATAGTAACTATATGTACACAAAAATAAGCATTGATTATGAAGATTAAGACTTTAACAGGACTATTACTTTTATTCCTATGCTCAATCAGCATTGCCAGTTGTAAAAAAGAAGATGTTCTTACAGACAAAATAAAGATCATCCAAATGTACGTATCAAATGAAACGGATTCTTATACCCCGTGGGGCAGTGAAAATCCGGTAGAATGTATGTTGGTGAAGGAAGAAAACATGTCTGAATACTCAAAAGTAGCCATGAATGGAATCCTTGGGTTCAATTATGAGAAAGGACATGAGTATGTTTTGAAAATAGAAAAAACAATCCTTGCGAAGCCAGTCAATGATATCAGATCATTAGTGTCCCGTTAAAATCGAGACAAATTAATATTAATCAAACAATCCCGGAAAAAAGGAAAGAATTGAGTTCTTTGACATTGTTGAAATTAGTCTTCTCAAATAGTTCTTTAAGGCATGTTTTGTCCGTAAGAGAAATGCTTAGAATTTGTAGAATTTCATATGTTGACCTTTTCAGCTGCATGTCATGTTGCACTATAGCAACAAGGCAATAACTGATAATGGCAGTACTGATTTGGATTCGAACAGCGTTCTCCGTAGTACCCCAAAACTTTATACAGTTCGGCGATTTCAAGTGAAGTGAGATGAAAAGCATTGGTAAGAAAGACAAACTCTCTATCCTGACTTTCGTCTCTGTACTTCACTAAGCGCAACCGCTCAGGGTACTTCTGCCGAGTGATTATGTCGGTAAGTTCTATTACAGAATCGGTAAGTACATTCTTTGGCAATCTGCGTCTCCATCGGATACATTTAAACTGTAGATTCTTCTTGGCTCTCACCACAAAGAAAGACTCGTGCAAATGTATCTTATATAGTTCTTTGAAGGCATTGTAACCGCGGTCAAACACATAGTAAGACCCTGGCTCATAAGGAATATACTTCATCGCTTTTGAATCGTGGACAGATGCTGTAGAGATATGGAAGTATGCTGGAACTTGTGTTTCCAAGTCATACAACACATGAGTTTTTACACCACCCTTCTTCTTACGAAACTTGGCCCACCAGAAGATAGACAGACATAAAGGTATTGTTGTAGAATCGAAAGCATACACATGCCCTTTCAACTTAAAAATATCTGTTGCCTGTTTCTTCCGAGCCTGTTCCATCATGAAGAATGCAAAGTCTTCAAAGATGCGATAATCTCGATTTTGGTTGGCTGAAGCAAATGTCGTTTTAGCAATAGGATTCCGTCCTATTCCAAGATGATAGCATTTGGTATGATGCGCTTCCAGCGCCACGACTACATCGCGTAAACTTTCACGATTACTAAGCTGACCAAACATCAGTGCAAGAAGTTGGTTCCAGCACGTGAATGACTTGACATACCGATTGCCATTATATTTGTCAACCAAGTGACGAAACTTGTCTTTATCGAGAAATTCTACCAATTGGGCAAAGACATATTTGTTTTTGTTCATATGCAGTCTATCTTATAGACTACAATTTAGCAAATTCAAATCGTCGCACCTTAAAAATGCTTGTAAAAGACTATATTTCAATTATTTCAAAGACCAATTCCCATTTTTAACGGGACAGTAGTGATATCAGATATAAGCTTCTGGAAATAATTAACGATAATGTAGTCAAAACTACTTTGGTATGGGATACTTTCATTGATGACAGTAAAGAAGATGAAATAGATATTAGCAGCAAATATAATGGAGTCCAAGGTTGGTGGGATATTGCAAACACGCCGTATATATATGTCGGAGCTGTATTTCCCGAAAATTCCTTTGCTACTTCTTTTGATAAGGAAATAACAGACAAGAAACAACCTATAAATCTCTGTTTTGATTTTACGGAGCCTTATATTGCGATGATGAATGATGTCAGACAAAATGAATATAATAAGATAATTAAGGAAGTAATAAGGTCGAAAGAATATCAGAACTTCAAATATCCGACCAGACCATATATCGCAAAACTGACAGAATTGAAAAGTCTTGAGAATGTAGAATTATATATCAATGATAATGAGAATTTTGCGAGTATTCTGAAGAAAATGGGTAATAAAGAATTTGATATAAACAACACGGTAAGTCTTTGTCTGGGCAAAGTCATTTTTAAAGGTTTTACCGTTTCAATGGATATACCAGAAAAAGGAATATTCGTTGAAAATCCGACTAATAAAGATAATCTTGTTTATCTACGTACACTGACCTATGGTACCAGTGCCTATTTCTTAATAGCAAGTAAATATCCTTATAATGAAATCGTTTCTTCCTTGAAAGGTCCTTTTGTAAAGAAACAGGAAAACGAGGAGATTCTGAATAATTCACAAATTATTCTTCTCACTATTTCTGATATAAGACAAACAGCCGATATCAGTAATTCGTTTGAAGCTTTGCAAAATTATCTGAATAATCCATTCATGAGTGGTGAAACGTATGGATATCCGATCTTTTTGTAAAGGGATGTACGTAAAAAGACAACAGTACGTTTATACCTGGTAAATAAGCATTAGTGAAGAGAATAACTTCCTGATATAGATATCTTACTCGCAACATTAAAAACAATTTAGGAAAGGCAAATGAACTGCCTTAGGAAAGTTCAGGAATAGCGGACTTCTGGGTATGCTTCAAAGATTCCAGACTTCAGGTAAGCAGATCTGATTCACCATTATGTCCTACCTAAATCTGCCCAGTGGCCTTTCTGACTTATGCCATTGACATTATGAATGGAAAGCAGGAAAAGAAGGTAAAAAGTAAACCGATCAAAGGTCCTGTACTTTGATTATGTCGTATAATTAATACAGAAAGATTGACACAAATAGAAAAAATAAGGAAAGAACATTGTTTCGGATATGAAAATCAGCAGAATATTTTACCCATCCTTTTGGAATATTATGAGCAGGATAATCCTTAATAGATACATTAGAAAAAATGTCATTAAGGATATCTATCGCTTTGGCATAATTTCCAGCCTTTCCTGGACCTGTAGGAGAAAAAGATGAAGTGTAATTTATGAAACCTTGTTTTTCCATACTAATAATCAGTTATTTACATTTGCTGTATCCCATAAACGAAAAAGATTAACCAGCATGAGATATAATGAAAGTCGTTCCGGAAAAAGACATATTCAGCAAAGAAGGCAAAGCACGCTACCTGGAAAAGCCGCTGGCTTTCCTGAAGATACCTGATAAGGCACAAACTCCGACTGAAAGTGTAAGGTCACTTGGCGCTTCTCCTCCGCAGTACCTTTGCATATAAGAAACGATTCCGATTATGATGCTCCAATGTTTTCCTAATATTCAGTATTCAAAGATTTCTGAAGAGCATAGTATCCGTTTTCAGACAAGGTACCGATAACCAGTAGCCAATACTAGAGACTTTAAATTTAAAAACTACGTAATTTTAAAGGCTATATCTTTAAAGGAATTGATAATAACTTTGATGATTCATTCGTATGACTATTTTTGAATAGATCATTGATATAAAGCGGTAATCAGATACTTATAAGGGTATAAGCATCTGGATTTGTTAGATAAAAAATATTTTCATATCTAATAAAATCGTATCTTTGTATTTAACAATAGATTTATAAATAAATAATCAATATATGGTACAAATTCTATTAATAGATGACGAAGAACCTATCCGTAAATTATTAGCTCGAATTATAGAATTAGAAGGTTATAAAGTATCAACTGCAAGTTGTTGTAGTGATGCCTTACAGCAATTACGCAAACAACAATATGATGTTATTCTATGTGATGTGTTTTTGCCTGATGGTAATGGAGTTGACTTTATTTTTGATATAAAAAAATACTCCAATGATGCTGCAATAATATTATTGACCGCGCATGGAAATATTCAAGATGGAGTACAGGCTATTAAAAATGGAGCTTTTGACTACATTACCAAAGGAGACGATAACCGTAAGATTATCCCTACTATAAATCGTGCTGTTGATGAAACTGAAAAAAAGAAAGGTAAAAAAACTACCTCTGTAGCATACTCTTTTGACTCTATTGTTGGAAAATCAAACGAGCTTAAACAGGCTATAACACTGGCGCAGAAAGTTTCCAGAACTGATGCTGCAGTATTATTAACAGGAGAAACAGGTACAGGGAAAGAGGTATTTGCGCATGCTATTCATCAAGCCAGTCAAAGAGCATCACAACCTATTGTAGATATAAAACTGTTCTGCTTTTAGTAAAGACCTGTTGGAAAGTGAACTGTTTGGCTATAAGGCTGGTGCATTTACAGGTGCATTAAAGGATAAAAAAGGATTATTTGAAGTTGCGAACCACGGAACCATCTTCTTAGATGAAATAGGAGAAATGGCATTTGAACTTCAGGCAAGACTTTTACGTGTTCTGGAAACTGGAGAATATATCAAAATTGGTGATACCAAACCTACAAAAGTGGATGTCAGAATTATATCTGCTACAAACAGGGATTTAAAGAAAGAAATAGAGAATGGAAACTTTCGTGAAGATTTATATTTCCGTTTATCTGTTTTCCAGATATGTTTACCTCCGTTACGGGAAAGAAAAGATGATATTGAAAGTCTGTCGTATATGTTTCTGAACAAATTTGCTAATAAACTCAATAAAAAATCACCGGAATAACTCCGGAAGTGCTTGATATATTAAAGAATGCAGAGTGGAAAGGAAATGTCAGAGAACTTAGAAATGTTATAGAAAGATGTTCTATTGTATGCGAAGAACAAATAACATTTGAGGATTTACCTCTAGATTTACAAAAACGTAAATCGGATATATCACTAATGAAAGATAATTTTGAACTAGCTGAAATTGAACGTATGCATATAATCAAAGTTCTGCAATACACCAATGGCAATAAAACAGAAGTGCTCGTCTTTTAAAAATAGGACTTGCGACTCTTTATCGTAAGATTGAAACATATAAAATAAGCATGTAATTATAAAACCGTTTATAGGCTATATCAGATATGCCTATAAACGGTTTATACAGAGATAAAAAAATGGCTGATTATGATTTCAAACGTAATGTAAAACAACTTCCTTTTCCAATTTCACTTTCTACGGTCAAAGTACCACCATGGGCCTCTACAAAATCCTTTGAAATTGATAATCCCAGTCCACTTCCTTGAACCTTTGTACCTGGAACTCGGAAATAATGATCAAAAATACTCTGATGATAACGCGGATCAATACCCTTACCAAAATCACGAACATACATTTCAATATGATTATCTTCTGTTTGGCGGGCACCAATAATTATGCGGCCATTCTCAGGAGAGTAACGGATTGCATTCGAAAGCAAATTAGTCAATACCCACGCTATTTTTTCGCTGTCTACAAATAATTTGCCTATTTTATTTTCCGGATATTGTACTTCGATTTGGATATTGAATTTTTCAGCCTGTACCCGATTGGCTTTTTATCGCGTATTCAATCAATTCAATAGGTTTTGTAATACGGGGCTTGAGTTGTAATTTACCAGATTCTACTTGCGTCATATTCAGCAGTTCGCCAGTGATATTAAGCAAGCGCTCACTATTATCCTGAATACTTTGTGCCAACTCCTTTTGCTCCTCGTTCAAGTCTCCAACTCGATCGTCTTCGAGCAACTGCAGACTCATTATAATTGCGGAAATAGGAGTTTTCAGTTCATGAGATATTGTCGAAATGAAAGTTGTCTTGGCTGAATCCAGTTCCTTAAATTCCGTTATGTTTTTAAGCATAATAACGTATCCCTCATTTATATTATTACTTTGCTTATTAATTTGCATACATTTCATCTGAAAATAACTTTCCTTGTTGTCGGCATATATCTTTAAAGGTTCCGCTTTACTAGCTCTATTTTCTGTTTGTGAGTCCATAAGTTCACGTATGAGTCTTCTCAACAAATCATTTCTCATGGAAATTTCCTGAGCCGGTTTCTGTAAAACCTCTTCGCGCTTTAAATTGAGGACATTCAAGGCTTCATCATTTATAAACAAAATAGTCAACTCATTATTCAAACCTATAATAGGTTCCTTTACACTATTAATAATGGTTTCCATATAATTCTTTGCGGCCTTTATTTGTGCCAAAGTACTGGAATGATAATCAGACAATCGTTTGGCCATCCGATTGAAGTTTTTCGGAAACTTCTACAAATTCATGACTTTCCAGATTTAACCTGCAATCATAATTATGATTGGCTATATCTTTGATTCCGTCAATAATTTTTTGATCGGTTTATTAAAATAGGCAGGAAAAACTGTCAGCATAAAAATTCCGATTACTATACAAAAACCTCCAATAGAAGATATCCAAAGTAATGCACGTTGTAATCCTGGCCCTGCAGCAGGACTATTAGGCTCTGTAGCTGTCAGGATTTGCAAGTTTACAATAGAGAGTGAAACAAGAAGCACAATCATCGCAACAAGTACTCCTATCACTAATGTCAATTTTGTCTTAATATTCATAACACATTATTTTATTGCGGAAAGATAATCAATTTTATATCCATTTCTGAAAGATTTTTAAGAAAATATCCATAACGATGTATTTTTAAAATTTTTCTCCAACCTAAAGTCGGTTGTCCAATACAAACTGTTGTAATATGATGTTCACGACATACATCAATAATAGCCTGTATAATATCCGGTGAAGCAATTTGTACTAATTCACCACCCAGTTCGGTTACCAGTTTAAAATGGTTTAGTAAATGCCTCTGAACAGACAGATTTATCCTATCAGGACTTTCTACAGGTGTTTGAACATATAAAGCTATAAAATTTGTATTATATCGGGACGCAAGCCGTGCGGTACGACGTATGATGTGTCTCGGTGTTTTTTCGTTACTACTTATACATGCAAGATACAATTCTCTATGAATAGCCTTTTCCTCTGGAACAACTTCCGTTTCAACTTTCTTTTCAACCCTAAATGCTACCTCTTTAAGAGCTAACTCTCGTAATTGAAGAATATTTTCCGTCTTGAAAAAATTATTTAGAGCAGTTTGTATTTTCTCTTTCTTATATATTTTTCCAGCTTTTAAGCGACTAATAAGTTCCTCAGCCGTCAAGTCAATATTTACAACTTCATCTGCTTCTTCTAAGACCTTATCAGGAATACGTTCCTTTACTTCTATTCCGGCAATCCCCTTTAATATCCTCATTCAGGCTTTCAATATGTTGAATATTAACAGCCGATATAACATTAATGCCAGCCTCTAATAGGTCCATTACGTCTTGCCAACGTTTTTCATTCCGGCAACCGTCAACGTTGGTATGTGCAAGTTCATCGACTATTACTAGCTCTGGATGTAACTGAAGAATGGCATCAAGATCCATTTCTTCCACTTCCTTCCCTTTGTAAAATATCTTTTTACGAGGAATAACCGGCAATCCTTTTAATTGAGCTTCTGTACCTGCCCGTCCATGTGTCTCTACATAACCAATCTGTACGTCAATTCCATTGTCCAACATTTCATGAGCTTCTTGCAGCATACGATAACTTTTCCCTACACCGGCAATCATTCCGATATAAATTTTAAAAACACCCCTTTGTGAGCGCTTTATCAGGTTCAAGAAATGACGTACGTTTTCTTCTTTATTTACCATTATTCTTTTATAAATTTAGTATTCAGTATCAATAGTGTAAATTGAAAATTATTTTGTTGTTTTAGTATTAGTAATCAATCCAAAATCGTTTGTTGAATAAAAGTAATACACCAAATATTTCCAATCGTCCAATAAGCATTAGAGCCGAAAGAATCCATTTAGCCGCATCAGGTAAAGTAGACCATGAAAAACCGGTCCGAAAGTTCCTAAACCAGGTCCGACATTACCTATTGCAGATATAACAGTACTGAATGATTCGGTCAGACCAACTCCTAAACACATCAACAATGTCCAACCTATAAATATGCATATCAGGTATGTAACAAAAAAAGTATATACCATTGCTGTTGTCTGTACTGGAACTTGACTATTATTAATATGTACCGGTAAAACAGCTCGCGGATGCAACATTTGCTTGAACTGATTCTTTATGTTCTGAAATATGATTAAAAGGCGTAAATTTTTAACACCTCCACTGGTTGAACCTGTACACCCCCCAGATATCATGGCAAAAATTAGCAACATCCATGTAAATGTAGGCCATAAATTATAATCATCTGTAGCAAATCCACAAGATGTATGGGTAGTAGCTACTTGGAATAAAGCTTTGCGAAATGCTGTCTCAATATCATAATAACCAGTTATAAACAAGGCAAACGCTATTATTACAGTCAAAACTGTTATTGAGGTAAGAAACCAGTGTAGTTCTCCATCCTTTAATAATTTCTTATATTTCCCATTCAAAGTAAAATAATACAGAGAGAAATTGACTCCAGATAAAATCATAAAAATAGACACTACATATTCTATGTAAGGTGAATTCCAATAAGATATACTATCCTGTTTAGTTGAAAAACCACCTGTTGCCGTAGTAGCAAACGCCTGACACAGTGCATCAAATAAATTCATGCCGCCCAACATCAATAATATAGTTTCCAATAAAGTAAGTCCTATATAAATAAGCCACAGATAGCGTGCCATAACTTTGATTTTAGGATGAATCTTATCATGGGTTACTCCTGTCGCCTCTGACAAAAAGAGCTGCTGGCTGCTACCGTTGAATAATGGAAGCAATGCTATGGTAAAAAAAGAACTATACCAAGACCTCCAATCCATTGTGTAAAACTACGCCAAAAGAGCAGTCCATGGGGTAATGATTCTATATTATTTAATATTGTAGCTCCAGTTGTTGTGAAACCTGACATGGTTTCGAAAAAAGCATCAGTAATAGATGGTATGTATCCACTTAAATAGAATGGTAACATACCCAAAAGCGTAAATAATATCCAGGAAATACTTACGATATAATATCCATCACGTCTTGAGATATTATTACATCTACGATTACCGGCTAGTACCATTATTCCGCCAATGCCAATATTCATTGACATTGTCCAGACAAAATAGATATAGCTATTTTCATGATAAAAAGCTGATATACCAGCGCAGATTGCAAATAGCCCGGCTTCAACCAAAACCAATATACCTAAAATATAGGAAACTGTTCTAAAATTAATTAGTCCTTCTTTCTTGTTTTTGAATAAAAAAGAATTTGTTCGATGAGTTTCTTCCATATATAACATCTTTTGTAAACTTATAGGCAAATCGTATGCCACATGATTAAGTAAATTGTAATTCGTTAATTAATAAGATGTTATAAGTATGCACTATGTATAAAGAAATGTCACCCCTTCTCATTATGAGATATATAAATTCCCATAATGAGAAGGGTGAAATTGATTATTATAATTTGCTATAAAGGAATGTAAACGTCTATATTAATTTAAAATCCCAAACTAAATCCTGTTACAAGATATGTCCTATCATAGACTGGAGCCACAATCGCTTGTACAAATACAGGAATAGAAAATTGGTCTGTTACTTTTATATCCTTATTTGCCTTTAACGATATGTCTGTAAAAGCAGCTTTATTATGATAATATCCTTTCAAGGTGTAAAACCTATTGCAGGAGTAAGAGTGATATCTGCTGGTAATGAAATTGTATACGAAGCATTAATATAGGTAGAACCTTGAAGTTTTCCTTCTACGCTTTTATCTGCTCCGGCAAACATCGTACTCCATGAAAGAGCCAAAGGAAAAAGAATCACCAAAACAATATGTCAAAGTCCCTTCAAAATAATGCGAATCTTTATAATGACCGTATGGCCGATTCACTCCGGACCACCAATAATCCGATCTTTGTTACAGAGAAATTATTTGATGAATAACTCAAATTTATATCAAACTCTTTAGAAGGTATTTCAACATTCCATCTACTTAATGTTTGGCTACCCCATACATTAATACTGAAGCCTGCATATCCCAAAGTTAAAGATGGCTGTACTGAAAAACCTGAGTTCTGATCTGCTCCACGCCATATATAATCAGAAACAAAATCAGCCTTACCGTTAACTGTAAATTTATCTTGAGCATAAGTCTTAGTTGGGAGTAATAATATAGCTACACCCATGGCTGCTGCTAATGTTTTTATAATCTTTCTCATAATCTGTTGAAATATATTCTTGTTATATTTTGGAATTACAACATATTCGTTGTTTTTAATAACTCATCTTTTCCCTGCGTATCTGCATCTACAATTTCTTGCAGATACAGAAATACATATTAGGGAAAAAAAACAGTTACAGATTTATAGATAGCTGCAGATTATCTGTTTACAGTTGGATTTATCTCCTCCAAAGCAACATTCAGTTTTAACACATTAATTTTTGCAGGACCGAATATGCCTAATAATGGTTTCTCTATCATCTTGTCAACGATAGCTTTAACATCCGATTCATCCATATCTCTTGCCTCAGCAACACGTTTGACTTGTACATACGCACATTCAGGAGTTATATCAGGATCAAGACCTGAAGCACTTGCTGTTACCATTTCAGCAGGAACATCTTCTCGTTTCAAATAGGGGTGATAAACCAGAAATGTATCAATTCTTGCTTCCACCTCTGCAAGATATTCTTCATTGGTAACACCCTTGTTGCTGCCTGCGGAGCTTGTACCATCGTATCCGTCACCCGCACATGAAGGTCTGCCCCAGAAAAATATATCTTTAGTAAAGACTTGCCCTACGTTTGCTACTCCAACAACTTTACCATTGAGCTTTACCGTTTCTGCATTGCCACCTTCACCGGGTGCTGCGAACTGTGCGAAAATCCATAATACCAATATATAACATACCGAAAAAAATACACAGAATACCAATGTGATTCGAATTGATTTCATTAAATTTTTCATAACTGTTTCTTGATTTTATTAGAAGAATAACCCAACAAATAAGTCTATTAATTTAATACCAACAAATGGAGCTATAATACCACCTACACCGTAAATGAGCAAATTACGACGAAGTAATGCGCTTGCACCTATAGGTTTGTATTCAACACCTTTAAGAGCTAAAGGTATCAGAATAGGTATTATGATAGCATTGAATATGATAGCAGAAAGAATAGCACTTTCAGGACTATGCAAACCCATTATATTAAGTGCTCCAAGCTGCGGCACGGAAACCATAAATAATGCTGGAATTATAGCGAAGTACTTGGCAACATCGTTTGCTATAGAGAATGTAGTTAGAGTACCACGAGTCATCAGCAACTGTTTACCGATCTCAACAATTTCAATAAGTTTTGTCGGATCATTGTCCAGGTCAACCATATTGCCGGCTTCTTTTGCCGCCTGAGTTCCACTATTCATTGCCACTCCCACATTAGCCTGTGCAAGAGCAGGTGCATCATTTGTTCCATCACCCATCATGGCGACTAGTTTACCGGCAGCCTGTTCCTTTTTTATATAATTCATCTTATCTTCCGGTTTGGCTTCTGCTATAAAATCATCAACACCGGCCTTTTCAGCAATATACTTTGCGGTCAGAGGATTGTCGCCTGTTACCATTACAGTTTTTACACCCATCTTACGCAAACGTTCAAAACGTTCCTGAATACCCGGTTTTATGATATCCTGCAATTCTATAACTCCGGCAATTTTCTTGTTGATACATACTACCAAAGGGGTGCCACCATTGCTTGTAATTCTCTTAATAATATCTTCAGTTTCTTTAGGAAATTCATTTCCTGCTTCATTTACAATATTACGAATTGCATCAAATGCTCCTTTTCGGATTTGCGTACCATCCTTTAAGTTTATTCCTGAACACTTTGTTTCAGCCGTAAATTTAATCATGTGAGCCCCTTCTGTGTTCAGATTACGCATACGTAATCCCTGTTCACGTCCTAACTCAATAATGGATTTTCCTTCCGGCGTATCATCAGATGCAGAAGACAGCATACATGCTTCTATAAAACTACGTCTGTCAAGTCCTGCTACAGGATAAAAATCAGTAGCTTTACGGTTACCGATTGTTATGGTTCCAGTCTTGTCAAGCAGAAGTGTATCTACATCACCGGCCGTTTCAACAGCTTTACCTGATTTAGTGATCACATTTGCCCGTAATGCACGATCCATCCCTGCAATACCTATCGCAGAAAGCAAACCACCGATAGTAGTAGGTATCAGACAAACGAAAAGTGAAAGGAATGCTGCAATGGTAATTACGGTATTAGAGTAGTCTGCCATTGGCTTAAGAGTGATACATACTACAAGGAATACCAAAGTAAATACAGCAAGAAGAATTGTAAGAGCGATTTCATTAGGTGTCTTCTGACGGCTTGCCCCTTCTACCAATGCAATCATCTTATCCAGAAAACTTTCACCCGGTTGAGTGGTTACAACTACCTTAATATGATCTGAAAGAACTTTTGTACCGCCTGTTACTGAACTCTTGTCTCCACCCGCTTCACGAATTACAGGAGCGGACTCACCTGTAATGGCACTTTCATCTATTGATGCAAGCCCCTCAATAATTTCACCGTCAGCCGGAATGACATCACCTGCCTCACATTCAAATATATCCCCCTTCTTAAGCTGTGAACTGCTTACAGTCTTCACATTACCATTTATAATAAGTTTAGCAGGTGTTTCTTCACGAGTCTTACGCAAGCTGTCGGCCTGTGCTTTACCGCGAGCTTCCGCTATAGCTTCAGCAAAGTTGGCGAACAATAATGTCAGAAAAAGTATGATAAATACCCATAGGTTATAAACAAATGAACCTTGTGATGTGCTGAATGCAGAATATCTGAGTTACGAACAACATAATCAATGTTGAAACTTCTACAAAGTGAACATGATCGGGTTCTTAATCATTATTTTCGGATTCAGCTTTACAAATGACTGTTTCAGACTTTCTATAACCTGATCCTTTTGAAACAGTGATGTATTTTGATTCTTTGAATTCATATCTTAATTTTTTTGTTTATAAGTTGACAAGGGTATCAGTTATCTTTTAATATAAATGTACTGCTTGTCAACTTCAACTTAATTATCTTAAATCACAATGAAAAATGTTCAGCAATTGTACTTAATGCCTGTGCAGGGAAGAATGACAACGCTGCAACTATGAAAATAACCGCAAATGTCATCACTCCGAAAGTTACTATATCTGTTTTAAGAGTTCCGGCGCTTTCCGGTATATACTTCTTTTGTGCCAAAAGACCTGCTATAGCTACCTGACCGATAATAGGTATAAACCTACTCAATATTAATACAATACCACATGATACATTCCAGAACCAGGTATTGTCACCAAGCCCCTCAAAGCCTGAACCATTATTTGCGGCACAAGAAGTAAACTCATATAACATTTCTCCAAGTCCGTGAAAGCCAGGATTATTCAACCATCCTCCTTCACTTTCCACAAATGCAGGAGCATGAACATAAAGATATGCAGCAAGAGCAGTTCCTACAAGTATCACAAAAGGATGAAGAAGTGCTACTATCGAAGCTATCTTCATTTCTTTTGCCTCGACTTTGTGACACATAAATTCCGGAGTACGTCCTACCATCAATCCACTTATGAATACGGCTATAATAATGAATGTAAAGTAGTTCATCCAGCCTACACCAACACCACCAAACCATGTATTAATCTGCATATTCAGCATTTCAATCATGCCGGACAGCGGCATTGTAGAATCGTGCATACCGTTTACAGAACCATTAGACGTAACAGTTGTAACAACACTCCAAAGACCTGTTGCGCCGGCACCGAGACGAACCTCCTTACCCTCCATTGCTCCATCGTCCTGTGCTATACCCATTGCGTCAATTCTTGGGTTACCCCCCATTTCCTGAGATACATTGATGCATACACCTATTAGGAATGCTACAAGCATTACGCCATAAATACTGCAACCTAATCTTTTACGGTTTACATAGAAGCCAAAAGCAAATACCATGGCCATTGGAATAATAAGAATGGAGCAACATTCTATCATATTAGACAAATAGGTAGGGTTTTCCAATGGATGTGAAGAGTTTACACCATAGTAACCTCCGCCATTAGTACCCAACTGTTTGATAGGAACAATTGCCGCTGCTGGGCCTTGTGATATACTTTGTGTATTTCCCTCAAGTGTTGTTATCTCCATCTTTTCATCAAATCCCATTGGAGTCCCTTGTATAATTAGTATAAAACCAACTACAAGTGATAACGGAAGAAGGATACGTGTACAACTTAATACAAGATATTTCCAGAAATTACCAATAGTTTTTGTGGTCTTTTCACCAAGAGCTTTCATGATACCCGCCATAGCAGCCATACCTGTAGCTACAGTGATAAACTGGAATAACATGATTACAAACAGTTGTGTGAAATATGTAAGGTTGGTTTCACCGCTATAGTGCTGTTCATTACAGTTTACCATAAAAGAGATACAAGTATTGAAAGCCTGATGTGCCGTCTGGCCGATATTTCCATCCGGATTTAGTGGTAAACAGCTTTGCACAACAAGCAAAATCATTCCCCATACAAACCAGAAGGCATTTACAACAAGCAAGACTCTCAAAAACTGTTTCCAGTTCATCTCTTCCTCCGGATTGATTCCTGAAAGCCGGAAAATTAAATTTTCTACAGGCTTCATGAAATCACTCCAAACCTTGCTACCTTTATAAACTTTTGCAATATATTTTCCTAATGGATAACTTAATACTACCATTAGAATAATTTGCGCTATTACACCTAATATTTCTGTATTCATATTTTTACTATTTTTTATTCGACAGCCTTATTATAATATTCTTCCTGCTCTATTTAAAATTTTTCCGGTTTAACTAAAACATACATTAAATAACCAAACATAATAAGGCTTACAATAAATAATACTGTGTACATAAATCTTTCCTCCTTTTTACTTTAAATGTTTTCAAACCAATCAATACATTTCTCAAATAACCCAAAGCAGCCAATGCCCATTAGCATACAGACTGCAAAACCAATTGTAAATAGTTCCATCATTTTTATTTTTTATTCATACTTTACTATACAATAGGTATGCCAGCAAGAGAATAAAATGCATAAAATGCTATATATCAGCATGGTGTCATTGAATCATTTATTTATAGCATTGTTTTAACTTTCTCAATATGATAAATAGATACTATTATTTTGATGCGATATAATCGAATTTATTTTAGTAAATAAGTAAGAAGAGAAAGGCATAGAAAACAACTGAGTTGTTGAAAAAATAAAGTTGATATTCATAGAATAAGATAAAAACAGATATTTATCAAGAGCTCAACCAATATCAAATATTTTCAATAGTATTAAATTTATGATGTATAGTAGCTTTCTAATCGAATAAGTCCCTATTCGACAGGTTATTGCAAAAAAAAAATTTTATGTTTTTCCTTTTGATTCGCACTGAGTTTGTTTTGGAGCAAATTACACTTGTCTGCAACTATAATCTAGCTGGTAAGGATGAATACCTTTCTGTTACACATGTCATCTATGATTATTTTTAAAATATGCAATAGCTAATCTTAGTTTGACTAACCTGAAGTTATTTATAATTAGGATACACTACCGTCCAATAAAAGTTGGCTAATCCGTCTTTGAAACTGTTGAAATACAGTATTTTAAGTGGCATTTCTGAATGAAACGGATTTGAATTCGTAGTTTAGCGGTCAAATTGAAGACCGCTTATAAACCAAGATAAATACGTATTCGCTCAACTTACCGCTTTTTTCTGAACAGAACACAGTTCAATAACTTTGTTCGCAAGTATGATGGTAATCGCTACGTGAAGCAATTCACCTGCTGGAATCAGTTACTTGTTATGATGTTCGGACAACTGAGCAATCGTGAAAGTCTTCGCGACCTAATTGTTGCTTTTGAAGCGCATCGGGCCAAGCAATATCATCTTGGTCTGGGACGCAATCCAATAGCCAAAGCCACTCTCGCGTATGCTAATCAGAATCGTGACTACAGAATCTTTGAAGACTTCGCGTTCTATATAATGAAGAAAGCTTGCGAGAGGCGAGCAACCAATATATTGGAAATTCCAGGAAATAAGTATGCTTTTGATTCAACAACCATTCCGTTGTGTTTATCCACATTTCCATGGGCGAAGTTCCGAAGAAAGAAAGGAGGCGTCAAAGCTCATGTCTTATATGACATTGAAGCACAAGTCCCAGCCTTCTATACTGTAACCGCAGCATCGAAACATGACTCTACGGCGATACGCTCAATCCATTATGAACCAAATGCTTATTATATATTCGACAGGGCTTATGACTCTTTTAAGGAACTATATCGGATTCACCTGACAGGTTTCTTTTTCGTTGTCAGAGCTAAGACGAACTTGAAATGCACAACGGTTAAATGGAAGCGCAGGATGCCTAACATAGTATGTGGAATATATGATGTTGCTTTAGATGCACAGGAACTCAGCTGGAAAGAGAATCAATTACTGTATAGGGATAACCCTGTAGGAGAAGATAAATACAAACCCGTAGCTTTTAATTCTAAAGCCCGCATTTATCTTGACAAAGGCAAAGTCATATTCGAATATTTGCCTACACTTTGGGATGTCAATCCGAATACATTAGAAAAAAGATTATCTAAAGATGATTATCCTACTTATATATCAACAGAAAGATGAATTATTGTTTTAAGGACAAGATAAATTGGATACATAACAGAAAAAAGAGGAAATATCATCTATTTCTCTATTGACAATATGCAGATATAATTAATAATCCATTTTTTCTATATTGGTTTGAGGATTGTTGATACATCCCCAAAGGTAATTCGAGGCATAAGAAATCTTACTTTTCTATAAATAAAACGGTTCATGCATCACATAACATTGAAACTTTTAATAGTTCATTTTCTTGAGATATAAAACGGAAAGAACTCCTAATAATATCACATATAAATATTCTGCTGTCCAATATATAGAAAGTGATGTGCTGAAATTGCTTATCGTCCATAAATAAATCTGGTAGGCTATAATGGTTACAGTCTGAAAAATGAAGGTTGTACGTGTGGCACCTGTTCCGGTGACAGCATTCATATATACATAACCAGGTAAGGCAAAGGCATAATTCAAAAGAGCTACTGTAAATGGCAGCTGTGCTATTTGTATCAGGCTTTCATTATCCGAATAAATATTGAAAAGTGGATTGAAACAGATTATAGAAAAGATAATAAGTGGGAATCCCACGGCATATCCCAAACGGATAACCCGGTTGCATAACGAGAAAATCTGATTCTTTTGTCCTGCCCCCGACAGATTACTTACCAATGAGCCGGTTGTTGCTGCCAATGAATTGACAATAACAAAAATAAGGTAGATATGCTACGTATTACATTTGTCGCTGCCAGTTCCAACTCTCCCAAATGTTCAATGGCTACGAAGAAGGCAAACCATGAAGCTACACCAATAAACGGATTGAACATGCTCCAGATGGATATTCGGCAAACGTGATGGAATATGTTTTTATTAAACTGCCAGTTCAGACCATAAACCTTTCTGTCCATTTTTCGTAAAATATGGATAGACAATATTATCAATGAGCATAATTCTGCAAATGAAGATGCCTGTTTGTCTGTAACAAATTTGTCTGTCTTAATATATCCTGATTTTGAACGATGAAGTACCCGAATGTACACTTGGTAAAAGCCATCAGCTCGCTTATACCTTACAATAGTCTTAAATATTGCCATACCTTATTGATTTACAGTTGTTTTACTTTTGTAAGTTCTTTGTAAGCATACCCTCTCAGTTTAGTAAGCTATTTGTAAGCAAGTACCGTTTATTTAGCTCATTTTTTGCGGACAAATGCACGAACCGCCTAAAAACAACTTAGGCTGTAATGTCTGAAAAACAGTCCATTACAGCCTAAATCAATGATTATCTTATACTATTTATGCTTCCTCTATTGCAGCCTGAGCCGCCGCCAGACGTGCAATAGGCACGCGGAACGGAGAAGCAAGACACATAGTTCAAACCAACTTTGTGACAGAATTTCACTGATGAAGGCTCACCACCATGCTCACCGCAGATACCGCATTTCAAATCAGGACGAACTGAGCGGCCTTTATCTACAGCCATTTCAATCAGCTGACCCACACCATTTTGGTCGAGTACTTGGAACGGGTCTACTTTTAGAATCTTCTTTTCCAGATATACCGGCAAGAAAGAAGCAATATCGTCACGGGAATAACCGAAGGTCATCTGGGTCAAGTCATTGGTACCGAATGAGAAGTATTCTGCACGGCTGGCAATGCGGTTGGCTGTCAGCGCAGCACGCGGAATTTCAATCATGGTACCTACCTTGAATGGAATTTCCATACCTTCTTCCTTGAATAGTTCTGCTGCTGTTTCACGGATTACCTTTTCCTGAGCTTCGAATTCATACAGGATACCGGTCAAGGGCACCATAATTTCCGGATGCGGATCGTAACCTTCTTTCTTCAGTTCAATAGCTGCACCTAGAATCGCTTGAGTCTGCATCTCTGTGATTTCCGGATAAGTGTTACCCAGACGGCAGCCGCGGTGACCTAACATCGGATTGTGTTCACACAGGCTTTCTACGCGCTGGCGGATATATTCTACCGTTACGCCCATAGCCTTAGCCATTTCTTCCTGACCTTTTGCATCATGAGGAACGAACTCATGCAAAGGAGGATCGAGCAGACGAACATTTACCGGACAACCGTCCATAGCCTTGAAGATGCCCTTGAAGTCAGCTTTCTGATAAGGCAACAGTTTATTAAGAGCTTTCTTACGTCCTTCTTCGTCGGTAGCCAGAATCATTTCACGCATGGCGATGATCTTCTGGTTGTCGAAGAACATGTGTTCTGTACGGCACAGACCGATACCTACTGCACCGAAGTTACGTGCCACCTGAGCGTCATGAGGAGTATCAGCATTGGTACGTACTTTCAGACGGGTATATTTGTCACACAGGCTCATCAGTTTGGCGAAATCACCGGAAAGTTCGGCTGCCTTGGTAACAACTTCTCCCTGGTAAACTTCACCGGTACTGCCGTTCAGAGAGATGAAGTCACCTTCTTTTAAGCAATACCGTCAATTTCTACGGTACGTGTCTTATAATCTACATTGATAGCACCAGCACCGGATACGCAGCATTTACCCATACCTCTTGCCACAACTGCAGCGTGAGAAGTCATACCGCCGCGAGCTGTCAGAATACCTTCGGCTACGGTCATACCGGCCAGGTCTTCCGGAGATGTTTCAATACGAACCAATACGACACGACGTCCGTCTGCACGCCATTTGGCAGCATCTTCTGCGAAGAAGACGATCTGACCGCAGGCAGCACCCGGAGAAGCCGGAAGACCGCGTGTCAGGACTTTGGCTGAGCGAAGAGCTTCCTTGTCGAACACAGGGTGAAGCAGTTCGTCTAATTTATTGGGTTCGCATCTCATGATAGCAGTTTTTTCATCGATCATGCCCTGTTCCAGCATTTCCATGGCAATGCGTACCATAGCAGCTCCGGTACGTTTACCGTTACGGGTCTGCAAGAACCACAGTTTACCTTCCTGTACGGTAAATTCCATATCCTGCATGTCGCGATAGTGGTTTTCCAGTTTGGTCTGCAAGCATCCAGTTCCTTGTAGATTTCCGGCATAGCTTCTTCCATAGAGGGATAATTGGCTACGCGTTCTTCTTCAGAAATACCTGCACGTTCTGCCCAACGCTGAGAACCGATTTCTGTGATCTGTTGCGGGGTACGGATACCAGCTACCACGTCTTCGCCTTGTGCGTTGATCAAGTATTCGCCATTAAACAAATCCTCACCGTTACCTGCGTCACGAGAGAAGCAAACACCGGTAGCAGAAGTATCACCCATGTTACCGAATACCATGGCTTGTACGCTTACTGCAGTACCCCACTCTACAGGAATCCTTCCATTTTGCGGTACAGAATGGCGCGTTCGTTCATCCAGCTGTCGAAGACGGCGCAGATGGCTCCCCAGAGCTGTTCATATGCATTGTTGGGGAAGTCGCTTCCTGTCTGGGCTTTTACGGCAGCTTTGAAACGGACTACCAGTTCCTTCAGATCGTCTACATCCAGTTCGTTGTCCAGACGAACGCCTTTGGCTTTCTTGACATCTTCAATGATAGCTTCAAATGGATCGATATCATCCTTATTGGTCGGTTTCATACCCAATACCACGTCACCATACATTTGTACGAAACGGCGGTAAGAATCCCATGCGAAACGGGGATTACCGGTTTTGCGTGCCAGACCTTCCACTACTTCATCATTCAATCCCAGGTTCAGGATGGTATCCATCATACCCGGCATGGAAGCACGTGCACCGGAACGTACGGAAACCAGCAACGGATTTTCTACGTCTCCGAATTTAGACTTCATCAGTGATTCAATGCCTGCAACTGATTTTTCTACATCTTCTTTCAGTAAAGCAACGACTGCTTCTTTTCCTTTTTCAAAATATTCATTGCAGACTTCAGTTGTTATTGTAAAACCCGGAGGTACGGGAACACCGATTAGATTCATTTCAGCCAGGTTCGCGCCTTTTCCACCAAGAAGATTTCTCATGTCTGCTTTTCCTTCAGCTTGTCCATTACCAAAGGTGTAAACTCTTTTCTTTTCCATTTTTTCTAAGATTTATAGGCTAAATATTTTGTTTTTATCATGTTTCTTAATGATAACGGGGGCAAAACTAGACATATTTTGTGAATAAGCAAATAAAAAGAATGTATTTTACAACATGTTTTGCTATATCGACATTGCAAAATGAAGTATTTTGAAAATCATGGCGGAATGTCGGGAATTATTCTTAAATTTGCTCCCAAATTGGATTTATTGAAAACGACAGTGGCAAGAAAGAAAAAAGAACTTCCTTTACTGGAAAAGGTAACGATAACCGATGTAGCCGCAGAAGGCAAAGCCTTGGCTAAAGTAAATGACTTGGTGGTGTTTGTACCCTACGTGGTACCGGGAGATGTAGTAGACTTGCAGGTAAAACGCAAGAAGAACCATTATGCAGAGGCTGTGGCCGTAAAAATTCACGAGAAATCTCCCATGCGTGTAGAACCATTCTGCCAGCACTACGGCGTATGCGGCGGTTGCAAATGGCAGTGCCTCGCGTATGAGGATCAGATTAAATACAAACAGAAACAGGTTTTCGACAACCTGACACGGATCGGAAAGGTAGAGCTTCCTGATTTTCGTCCGATTTTAGGTTCGGAAAAAACCATGTTCTACCGCAATAAGCTGGAATATACCTTCTCGAACAAGCGATGGCTGACCGAGGAAGAAGTGAAACAGGATGTGAAATACGATCAGATGAATGCCGTAGGATTCCATATTCCCGGAGCTTTCGACAAGGTGCTGGCAATTGAAAAATGCTGGCTTCAGGATGATATTTCCAACCGCATCCGGAACAGCATCCGTGACTACGCATATGTCCACAATTATCCATTCTTCGACTTGCGTACTCAGGAAGGCATGCTGCGTAACATGATGGTACGTACTTCTTCTACCGGCGAACTGATGGTATTGCTTCAGTGCAAGATTACCAGTGATGAAGAACTGGCAAAGATGAAGGAACTTCTGCAGTATGTGGCCGACTCTTTCCCCGAAATTACTTCGCTGCTCTACGTGATCAACAACAAGTGCAATGATACGATCGGTGATCTCGACGTGGAAGTATTCAGCGGAAAAGATCACATCTTCGAAGAAATGGAAGGCCTGCGTTTCAAAGTGGGTCCGAAGTCTTTCTACCAGACCAATTCCGAACAGGCTTACAATTTATATAAGGTAGCGCGCGAATTTGCAGGCCTGGAAGGAGACGAACTGGTGTATGACCTTTATACCGGTACCGGAACCATTGCCAACTTTGTTTCACGCCGTGCACGCAAGGTCATCGGTATCGAATATGTACCCGAAGCCATTGAAGATGCAAAAGTGAATTCTCAGATCAACGGAATCACGAATACCCTGTTCTATGCCGGTGATATGAAGGATATCCTGACAGAAGACTTTATCCGCGAACACGGACGTCCGGATGTCATCATTACCGATCCTCCCCGGGCAGGTATGCACAATGATGTCATTAATGTAATTCTGGCTGCCGAACCGAAACGTATCGTTTACGTAAGCTGTAATCCGGCAACCCAGGCACGCGACCTGCAACTGCTGGACGGTAAATACAAGGTGACTGCCGTACAGCCCGTTGACATGTTCCCTCATACGCATCATGTGGAAAATGTCGTGCTGCTGGAGAAAAGAGAAGAACCGAAACATTAAATCCTTATCACTGAATCCGTAAAATCGTGGCAAGAAATAGCAATCCGACCGGCGGACGTCCCAGAGCACGTGCCGCCGCACAATATACAATTTATAATGTGACAGAACCTGCCAAACTGATGGAGTTCCTGATGAAGAAAATGGCAGGGGTGAGCCGTACGCGTGTAAAGGCTTTGTTGTCCAACCGCGTAGTGCTGGTCAATAACAATATCCAGACTCAGTACAACTTCCCGCTGACTCCGGGCATGAAGGTACAGATCAGCAAAGACCGCAACAAGCATGAGTTCCGTCATCCAATGCTGAAGATCCTGTACGAAGATGCCTATCTGATCGTAGTGGAAAAGAAAGAAGGACTTCTTTCCGTTGCAACAGAAAAACAGAAAGAACGTACGGCCCAGCATATCCTGAATGAATATGTCAAACGCCAGCATCGCAATAACCGCGTATTTGTGGTACACCGGCTGGACCGTGAGACCTCGGGTATCATGATGTATGCCAAGGACGAAAAGACACAGCACACCTTGCGCGACAACTGGCACGACATTGTTTATGACCGTCGCTATGTGACGATTGTAACCGGTGACATGGAGAAAGACCAGGGTAAGGTGGAATCATGGCTGACTGACCGCAAGTTGTATGTCAGCTCCTCTCCGGTTGACGACGGAGGAAAGTTCTCGGTAACCCATTACCGTACCATCAAGCGCGCCAACGGATTCTCACTGGTGGAGCTCCAGCTGGAAACCGGCCGCAAGAACCAGATCCGCGTACACATGCAGACACTGGGACATCCTGTAGTCGGAGACGAGCGCTACGGATGTGAAGTGAATCCTCTGGGACGTCTGGCACTTCATGCCTTCAAACTTTGCTTCTATCATCCTGTAACGGGCGAGCGGATGGAGTTTGAAACGCCCTACCCTGCTCCGTTCAAAACATTGATGTTGCGTAAATAAGCCTGAAGCCATGATCAGAAACATTATCTTCGATTTCGGCGGCGTGATTGCTCCCATTGACCGCGACCGCGCCGTACAGGCTTTTATCCGGCTGGGACTGAAGGATGCTGACAGCCGTCTTGACAAGTATCATCAGACTGGTATTTTCCAGCAGCTGGAAGAAGGGATCCTTACGGAACAGGAATTCCGGGAGACTCTCGGACAGCTTTGCGGACGTCCGCTTACTTTTGAAGAAGTAAAGGAAGCCTGGATGGGATTCTTTTCCGGGGTAGACGAACGTATTCTTACTCTTCTGGAAGAACTTCGCCATCGCTACCGGCTATACGTCTTGAGCAACACAAATCCCTATGTCATCAGCTGGGCTTGCAGTAAGCAGTTCTCCCCTGCCGGAAAACCGCTGGATGCCTATTTCGAAAAACTCTATCTCTCTTATGAGATGGGGCATACCAAACCTGATGAACGGATTTTCCGTCACATCCTGTCGGATGCACAGCTGAATGCGGCCGAAACACTTTTTGTGGATGATGGAGCCTCGAATGTACAGATGGGAGCTGACATGGGTATGCATACCTTTCAGCCTGTCAACGGAAGCGACTGGCGCTCAGAGCTTACAGCCTTGCTCGAGAAGCTGGACAAAGTTGTCTGATTCCTTTTTGTTCCAGAATACCAGAATGAGAAGTGTCAGAAGGCAGGGAAAAAAGGAACAAAAAATGTGTTATGAAGCAGAAAAAATCCTCTTAACACTTGCATATTTCAACAATAAGCCTTACCTTTGCATCGCTTTTGAAGGAAAGACCTTTCGGGGTGTAGCGCAGTCCGGTTAGCGCACCTGCTTTGGGAGCAGGGGGTCGTGGGTTCGAATCCCGCTACCCCGACAGGAAATGGTCAAAGGCTTTTTCATAATTCGTTAGTTCGGGGTGTAGCGCAGTCCGGTTAGCGCACCTGCTTTGGGAGCAGGGGGTCGTGGGTTCGAATCCCGCTACCCCGACAAAGATTAAAGGTCTATTTCCGTTGGGAATTAGGCCTTTTGCTTTTAAGTGATGCCCCATATCTGTTTATGGATCAACGTATTGGATCAACGTAAAAACCTGAGGGATTCTCATCTTACGCATAAATTTTCGACAGCCTAAACAAAAAGAATGCCTTATCTTTCACTCCCCTAAATTGTGAGCGAAAGTTCTTTATTTTAGCATTAAAGGATTCAGAAGCTGCGTTCGTGGAACGTCTCTCGAAGTAGTTTATTATTTCAAGATAATGTGTCTGTATTGACCTTGCTACTCTTCCAAAGGCAAGGAATCCTGATTTATCCACTTCATCATACCACCTGGCAAGCCTTGTCAAGGCTACATCCTTATGTCTGCACTGGTGATAAATCAATCCTAGTCTCATGGAAAGATAGTACGCTTTCTTTATATCCGGATATTCTCTGAACAGGATACCGGCACGTACACGTTGTGATTCGGTCCATAATGATTCTTTTTTCTTATACAGAAGGTATATACTTCTGGCCAGCAACTGTTTCCTTGAATCTCCATTCTCAATCAAATACCGGAGCATGATATGTCTTTCCACATGCCTTTGCATATGCTATCTGTACAGACTCTTCATCAAGTGCTTCCCAGCGGGCTTTAACTCGCATGTCCTGAACTGCTTCATAAGCAAGCTTCTGCACATGGAAACGGTCTGTAACACGACGTGCGGCAGGAAAGCATATACGTGCCGTCTGCTCCATATTGGGAGCCATATCAAGTGTTATCTCCCTTACCTGAAAGCGCCTGCGTCTGGAAAGTTTTAGAAGGATGGATGTTACGGTCTTTACATCAGTACCTTTTATAATAGCGATAATACTTCCGGCAGTTCCTCTTTTCTCCTTATTTATCAATATGGTATATAATTCACCACGCGAGAGACACACTTCGTCTATCCCTACGTATGCTCCAATGTTTTTTCTCGAACAGGATCCATTCTTCTGCGTGCGGAAGCTGGTCCCATTTCAAATATCCGCTCAGATGATTGCGGTATTGCCTTTCAAGAAGCTCACCGTCGATACCGAACAGGGTTCCCAAAAGCTTACAGCTGACGGGAAGTGTATCAATATAACTCTTTTTAAAAAGTCGCAAATTCTTGCGTCATACGGTCGCCTTGAGCAACCAGTTTCCAGTTACGGCTTACATAGCGGTTCTCATCCTTTAAGACCCATCTGCGACGACGGATGTTTAGATATACCTTCTTTCCGCGGATTGGAAAGTCTTGTACAACTATCGGATCATAAAAACCCTTACTCTCAACTTTACTCTCAGAGTACTCTTGGGGAGCTTCATTCTTCTCTTCAAGATAAATTACTATTTCCGTACTGCTTTCCTTTACATCTGATATAGTGAAATAATCAAGAGTTCCTTCCGGAAGAAGGAGACGATAACCGTTTGTTTCCATTGTATTCTTTTTTTATTCTTGTAGGCAAAGATACAATTTTATCAGAATTACTCCTCAGGTTTTTACGTTGATCCAACGTATTCTCAACTATTACCTCAACAGTCTTCATATCAAACGCCCAATACTATATTAGCATCAATATTTAACTTTTGGCTTATTTCACGAGCAACCTTCAAAGTAGGTTCACATTTACCGGATATATAATCGCTCAATCGGGAAGGGCTAACACCAATTAATTCAGCCAGCGCTTTTTGGTTAAGCCCCATTTCATACATACGGAGTTTGAGAACATCAACAAGGGTTGGTTCTCCCAGTGCAAAATGTTCTTCTGAATAGTCAGCAACAAGGTTAGAAAGTAATTCCAACTCTATGCTATTTGGGTCATCGAGAGGGGTTTCATCTGTAACCAGCGGAAGTAATTTCTCAACCCTTTTTACAGCCCAGTCGTATTGAGCTTTTGTTTCTATCTTTGTCATAGTTCTTTGGTAATCGGTAACCGCCGATTCGGTTTAATTATAAAACTGAACAATCAGCTATTCTGTCATATTCAGTATGAGTGCCAATGAAACGAATATAAACAAACTTTATAGTGAATTTTATCACTACAATCAGCTTGTAATTATTTCCTTTAATATTGAATACATAATGTTGGTTACCCACATTATCAACACTATTGAAGGTCTTTTTTACGTCTGCAAAGCAAGTCCATTCGCTTTTCTTGACTATGGTAGTCCATTCTTGTAAAGCTACCTTTGCATCAGGATGCGTTTCTGCATATTCCTTTATAGCTTGTTCCGTAAATATTCTCATTAGATTCACTCATTTGTCATATTGCAAAGATATTAACAAATTCTATTTTTCAAAATTTAATTCTAAATAATATAATTATAAATGTGATTTCACTGAATTAATAGGCTACGCATGTATAATTCCATACCTTGTATCCTCATACTTTAAAAAATACTTGTTCTGCTCAGAGAAACCTTTAATTTTTAATCTTTGCTCTTCTCTTTTCTTTGTTGCTTATTGTAATTTTATTCTTTTATTCTTAATCGTTTCCAATAATAATGATATCGCTTTTCTTTTATTATCAACTATTGGAGGGTTAGTGGTATTTGTATCCCCTACTCCTCAAAAAAAACGTCCCGGCGTATGCTTCAATTCGTTTCGGCCTTTTACTCAAAACGTCGAAACGTTTTAAAAAAATCTGCTGAATCCATAATTGGGGTACAAATATCAGTAAATCGTATACAAAGCTGTCAGGATGAATCTGCTAACTTTACCATAGGAAAAACGAATAATCCTTTAATTCATCCAATTATGAAAATCAAAACCGTCCTTGCGCTTGTCGCATTGGCAATAAATTCTACAACTATTATGGCACAGGAAACAGTCAAACAAACAGCTGGACGCGATCAGCTTGGAGAATTCGCTCCCAAATTCGCAGAACTTAATGACGATGTCCTTTTCGGAGAAGTATGAGCCGCACAGACAAGCTCGGACTGCGCGACCGCAGTCTGGTCACTCTTACGGCACTGATCAGCCAGGGAATCACCGACAGTTCACTGACATATCATCTGCAGACTGCCCGGCAGAACGGCATCACCCGCACCGAGATTGCTGAAATCATTACGCATATAGGTTTTTATGCCGGATGGCCGAAAGCATGGGCTGCTTTCCGACAGGCCAAGGAGGTATGGGCCGAAGATACGGCAGCAGATGATGCCAGATCTGCTTTCCAGCGGGAAATGATTTTTCCTGTCGGAGAACCCAATACGGCGTATGCAAAGTATTTTATCGGCAACAGTTATCTGGCACCGGTATCCACGGAGCAGGTACCTGTGGCTAACGTAACCTTTGAACCGGGATGCCGTAACAACTGGCACATTCATCGTGCAACCCGGGGAGGCGGACAGATGCTGATCGGAGTAGCCGGCAGAGGCTGGTATCAGGAAGAAGGGAAACCTGCCGTACAGATTCTTCCCGGAACGGTAATTCATATTCCTGCCGGGGTCAAGCACTGGCACGGAGCGGCAGCCGACAGCTGGTTTGCTCATCTGGCTTTCGAAGTTCCGGGAGAAAACACTTCCAACGAATGGCTGGAGCCTGTTTCCGACGAAGAATATGGTAAGCTGAAATAAAGCACGGAAGTATGCAATGGAAGTTCTGTTCGCAGATGCAGCAATATTTGCTTCTGCCCGCCATTCTTCTGTCTCTGTCTTCCTGCACTCCTGTGCAGGAAGACCCGGCTCTTCCCGAAAACGGCATGCAGACGGATGTCCCTGCTGAAGGAAGCGGCAATGAAGATCCGGAAAACGGAAACCAAAACGAAGGTGGTCACGAGAATCAGGATGAAGAAAGTAATGAAAGTCAGAACGAAGATCAAAACGAAGACAATATGATGGAAAGCAATACTCTTAAATTGACCGTCAACGGAGAAACATTTACGGCCACTCTCGTGGATAATTCTTCTACGAAGGCATTGAAAGAACATCTGGCCAAACAGGGAGAACTGGAAATCCGGATGGATGATTACGGAAATATGGAGAAGGTTGGTTCTCTGGGATTCTCTTTGCCCAGAAACGACCGGCAGACCACTACGAAACCCGGAGACCTGATTCTGTATCAGGGAAATTCGTTTGTAATTTATTATGATACAAACTCATGGAACTTCACCCGGCTGGGAAAGGTGGATAAAGTTTCCACACGGGAACAGATGCTCGAACTGTTGGGAGGAAAAGGCGAAATAACCGTAACACTTTCGCTGGAATAAGGCAGTCAGCCTTCCGGAGGCTGACTGCAATGACACATGTGCCCTTTGAGAAACAAAAAACTTGCAAAATCTTGCAAAAAAAATAATTCTATATTTTTGTTTCCGGTGATCTGACGATTACTGTTTATATTTCAGATTCTCAAACTAACCTTAAAAAATTTAAGTAACATGAAAACTTATGTATGGGCACTGTATGCCAGTTTGTTGCTTTATTCTTGTGGAGCAAACAGCACAAACAGACAGGACAACAAGGAAGATGCTTCTACCGAACAGACTCAGAAAGCAAAGAAAAAACAAGGGTTGGTGACGCTGGATATCACCAAGGATTATCCTGAAAAGAAAATCGTCTTGCAGGATCTGGCCGATGTGAAGTACATTCCTCTTGAAACGAAGAAAAATGCTTTGCTGACCAATTCCACTGCTATGCTGGGCTATGTTTCCGACAGCCTGATTGTGGCATTTACATTGGAAAAAGAGATTGTTCTATTTAATGGAGACGGCAGTGTGCGTTCCAGCTTCAGTCATGCCGGACAAGGCAGCAAAGAATATCAGAATATCATCGGAATGGCTGTGGATCCCAAAGCACAGGAAATATTCATCGTAGATTATCTGCTGAAGTATCGGATGCAGGTGTATTCGTTCACCGGACAGTATAAACGTACGTTGCCTATTCCGTTCAAGATGATTCTTGGTAGTATTCTGGATTTTTCTGCCGATTATCTGCTGGCGTGCGACAGGGATGTTGACCAGAAGGGAATCTCCAACCGGGCTAAACCGTATATGTTGCTTTCCAAAAAGACCGGAGAGATCGTGAAGGAACTGGACATTCATTTCACCAAACGTATGTCCAACCGTATGTCCAAACCTTTCGGCGAGAACCAGACTATTTCAGCTGCATTGGGCTATGATCCCATTGTCCGCTGCGAGGACAGTTATGTGATCGGTGATTTGTCAGCAGATACAATCTATACCTATACTCCCCAGGGCGTACTCTCGCCGATGCTGGTACGTACTCCGCCGGTGCTTTCCATGGAAACTCCCAAAGTGCTGTTGCCAGACTACCGGGCAGGTTCATACTTCTTCTTCTACCTGGTGGATTTTGAATTCGATTTTGAGACGCGTACAGGGTTTCCTGACAAATATATGGTTTATGACTATGCCGCCGGAAAAACGTATGTATGCAAACTCGTCAATCGGGATTGCGAGGAACAGGAAATTCAGCTGGGTGACGGAGGAGTGACAAATAAGGCTTGGAATACGGCCTGCTATACGATTCCCAGCAGTATGCTGATAGAACAGTCGGAAGCGGGCAAGGTACATGGTCTGTTGAAAGAGATTGCCGCTGGCCGGACCGATGATGACAATCCGGTACTGGTGATTGTACGGTTCAAAAATTGAATACGGTCGGTTTTCAGATAAAAAGAACGGCTGTCTCATTCTGAAGTGAGACAGCCGTTCTCTTTTTTCTTACCATACCGGCAGATTGAAATTATCTATTTCGGCATCGGTATGCTCGGCCCGGAATATGTCGGTCACCTTTCTGACCAGATCCGGATGCTCAGCCGCTACATTGTTTTGTTCACGGGGATCATCCTTCAAATTATACAGTTCAATGTTCCGGTTTCCATTCTTTACATCGCCCACAAAAGCCTTCCAGTCTCCGAATCTCAGAGCTTTCTGCCCTCCCGATTCCGGAAATTCCCAATACAGGAAATCATGCTGTTTCTGGTTTTCTTTGTCTCCCAGCATTTCGGGAAGCATGCTGATACCGTCCGTTGCCGGAGATTCAATGCCAGCTATATCACACATAGTCGGCATCATATCCCAAAATGCAGACAGAAGGTCGGAAGTTGTTCCTGCGGGTATATGGCCGGGCCAGGATGCAATCATCGGAACCCGTATGCCACCTTCGCGAAGAGAAGCCTTTCCCCATCCGAATTCACTTTTAAAGGGCTTGGCACTGTCAAAATACGGAGAATCCGTACCTCCGTTGAAAGTAGGGCCGTTATCACTCGTAAAGATGATGATGGTATTGTCGTATATTCCGAGTTCCTTCAACTTGGCTACAAGGCCGCCGATCTGTTCATCCCAGTAACTGACCATGGCAGCGTATGTGGCACGCGGGTATCTGCACGGGAAATAATCCTTGTCACCGATATACGGTTCTTCATCACCCAGTTTGGCTCTGTAATGGTCAACCCACTTTTCAGGAGCCTGCAATGGAACATGGGGAACCGGAGTGGTCCAGAACAGGACAAACGGTTCGTCTTTGGATTCCTCGACAAAGGACAAGATTTCGCGATACATCAGATCAGGTGCATACTGCTTCTGCGTATATTTCTCATAACTCTTCTCGTCATAAGGATCTGCTCCCTTGTCAAGTCTGGTATGCGGTGGAAGCAGTTTGTTTTCCAGATACTCCCGGCATTCGTTTCTGTACAGAAAAGGAGGATAATACGTATGAGCCTGTCTCTGACAGTTGTATCCGTAGAAGAAATCAAATCCCATTTTGTTGGGAGTACTTTCAGATCCGGGATAGCCTAGCCCCCACTTCCCGATACAGGCTGTTTTATAGCCTGCTTCCTTCATCTTTCGCGGAATCATGATGGTATTGGCCGGAACCGGTCTCTGCCCTTCCAGCGACGAATCGGCCAGCATGGCCGCATGGTTCCACACGTCTCCGCGGGACGTCATTTCGTCATTGCCGCGTATGTAGGCATGACCGGAGTGCAGACCGGTAAACAATGAACATCTGGAAGGTCCTGAAACGGCCTGTCCCGAATAATGGTTTGTAAAGCGCATACCTTCCGACGCCAGCCGGTCAATGTTGAGAGTCTCGATAATCTCCTGACCGTAACATCCCAGTTCAGCACGTCCCAGATCATCTGCCAGAATATAAATTATATTAGGCTTCCGGGGTTCATCGCTTTGAGTGCATGAAAACAATAACATGGATACCGGTATTGCAAAGTATCCGAAATGACAGATTCTATTTTTCATAATTCATGCGAATCAGCAGTTGAAAACATCTTCTGATTCTTGATTTAAAAGTTTGTAATTCAGTTAATTATCTCATTATTCTATTTTGTAATCTCCTTGAAAATAAGTAAATTAGAAGAATAAAACCACTCATTTTTCTAATTATGATTCCCAAGGAGAAAAAGTTAATACTAATAGGTTTGTATATGTATATCTGTGATGTCCATAAGTCTTCTCTGCGTTTCCACTGCCAGAGATTCAGTAACAATTCAATCCTGAGTTTACGGATGAGGAGGTTCTTACCATCTATCTGTTCTGCGGGTACTGCCAGAGATACTTCAACATCAAGGAGATACATACCTTCGCTAAGGAGTATCTGTCATCATGGTTTCCAAAATTGCCGTCTTATCAAACGTTTTGCGTACGCCTAAATATGCTTTCAGAAACATTTAAGGTGCTGGTGGAAACCATGATACAATCATTCAAGCCCAAGGATTGCGACTCCATTATATCCATTGTCGATTCTATGCCGATAGTGACCTGTAAAGGGAAAAACCGAGAGGGGAAAGTAGCTACGGAGATAACATCAAAAGGGTATTGCTCCACTAAGAACATGTACTACTATGGCATGAAACTGCATATGGTAGGACAGCGTAGGGAGGGAACCTTACCTTTTCCGGAAATGATAACTCTGACACCGGCTTCGGACAACGACCTGACCGTATTCAAAAGCGAATGCGTGCCATACCTATCCGGAAAGACGGTGCTTGCAGACAAGATTTACAGCGATTTCTCTTTCTTTAATGAGAACAATCCGGTTAAAGTGCTTACTCCGCATAAAAGAGATTAAAGGGGAACCGGAAGTTCTCAAACAGAGGGAGAAAGCTGCAAGAGACCTTTTCTCGCAAGCCGTTTCTAAAGTCAGACAACCTATCGAATCCTTTTTCAACTGGCTGAATGAAAAAACAGAAATTCAAAGAGCATCTAAAGTAAGAGCTACCAAAGGGCTGTTGGTACATACCTTTGGAAAGTTGGCTATTGCTCTACTTACATTTGTTAATTTTTAATTTTTGAATCAGAAAGCCAACTGCTGATTCGCATGATTAATAAAACTCTATTTCCTTCATTTAATGCGTCTGTTATAGAGTCAGGTAACATGTTATAATTTTTGCACATGTCGTTCAATTCTGGACTGATAAGACTAATTATAGCTCCATTGTTATCAGAAAACATAGGTTCTATAATGTCATATACAGAAGATTCCCTTGTAAACTTCTTATATCCAAAATCATTGGTGAATGGATTAAAAATAGCTGTGTATTGATTGTTCCCATCTTCTATAAGTCCTATCCAAATGCTGTCAGAAATACAGATTGGATTGTTGACAAAATGCAAGAAATCGGCAGATTGTTCTTTTTGGCTAAATGAGATGTAATCAGTCTTTGCAATTTGAGGAACTGATTTGTTTAAGAAATCAAAAACTATAAACGCTTTAATTTTCCCATCTTTATCCAATATTGTTAGGGAATCTGAGGGTGCCCGATAAAAATTTAATCCTGTTTTATTCTCTCTTATAATATTATTTATTGTATATCCTCCAATATAATTGCTTCTATAATTTAACGATTTACCAACAATATTCATTTCAGAATCTGTATAGATCAGGCTTGGTTGTTGTGTTCCATCAGGTGTTATATTGAAAACGAAATTACCATTTTTAAGTCGTTTTATAGCATCTGCAAAAAAGGAATTTTTCTTTCTTCCAGGAAAGAACCCTCTTCACTATAATGGATGACTTTTTTTGAATTTGTGTCTAAGATATATAGACCTGTTGTATCTATATCAAAGTCCCATGGAGAAACATATTCTCCTGGACCTTGTCCAATTCGCCCGTATTTTGTTATAGGATTTCCGTCTTTTTTAAATGAAACGATAGAACGAAGTGAACTTTTATCCAAAATGAAATATTTATTATTATGCTCTATGATCTTATTAGCATAAGAGAACATAATATTTTCCTTTTCTTTTAAGGATTACAAATGCAGTGTCTGATATCAAGTTAATAATAGAGTCGTAGTAATTTTTATTTGTCGATACTTCTACTTTGTATATATTGTAATCAGAAAGAATAGTTGTCTCAAAATTGTTTTTCTTATTAGAACAATTTGAAAAAAAAAAAGCAATAGAGTAAATGATGCTATTAAATATTTCATGTGTATTTCTTTGTTGGGTAATTTATAAATTGTAAAATATTGTTTTTTACAATACTAATCTATCGGAGTATTTATGTAGTATTACCCTGAAACAAAATAAGTGTATGTTTCAGAGTAATACTATAAGAAATACTAGAAGCAATCGCTATCTTCGCATGGGTGAGAATTAATGCCACGACATACCATTTTATGCCCACCTCCATAGCATTTTTCTTTTTCCCTTGGTCCTGTATTTGACGTTCCTGTTTCGCCATTAGCTAGAGCTTCAATATTTGCAAGTTGAAGTTCTGATAAGTTTTTAGTTGAATAGGCATGGTAGATACCTATACTAAGTGTCAAAAACAAAGCAAGTAAAATTACCATTTTTTTCATATAGATATATTTTTAAGTTTAACAATATACAAATATATAAACAATTATATCACATAATCCTATATAATAGAATTTTAACACAAAAATTCTTCAGAATTCTCTTGATAGAATAGAGTTTATATCGAATAATTGATTAAAGCGTTCTTTGACTTATCTTTGTGGTCTAAAAAGTTCAATTGATGTATTACGACAAGATTCGCCACCGTCATAGCCAAGTGCTTGCAGCGACAGGATTAACTCCTGTTGAGTTTGATGCCTTGCTAGTAACTTTCAAGTACCATTGGGATGAATATTACAGCCATTTCACTTTGGAAGGCAAAGTGCGTCAACGTATATCTTACAACAGGAAGACCAGTGTTTTGCCTCTGATTCAGGACAAAATGTTCTTCATATTGGTATATTTGAAGACCAATCCCCTTCAGGAACTCCATGCCATTCAGTTTGAGATGACCCAGCCCCAGGCCAACAGGTGGATTCACCTTCTTTCTGAGATTCTCCGTCGTACATTGAAAACGCTTGGTGAATTACCCGACCGTAACTCCAAACGTCTGATACACATCCTTCAAGGATGCGAAGAAGTCTTGCTGGACGGAACCGAGCGACCTATTCAACGCCCTTTGGATGAAGACAGGCAGTCTGCATGTTATAGTGGTAAAAAAAACTCATAGCATAAAGAATAACCTGCTGTGTACCAACAATCTTAGGATTGTATGGCTGAGTTCTACATACGAAGGTCATGTCCATGATAAGAAGATTTGTGATGAAGAACCTCTTCTACTCCCCAGAGGTATTAGGCTCTGGCAAGATACAGGTTTCATCGGACACAGACCGGATGGAGTTGAAATATGCATGCCCAGGAAGAAACCAAAAGGAAAAGAGCTTACTGCTGTTGAAAAACAAGAGAACAAGCGGATTTCCGGAATCAGGATTAAAGTGGAGCATGCCATAGGTGGTATGAAAAAATGCCATATTGTCAAAGAACGATTCAGATGCCATAAATTCGGTTTCGAAGATATGGTGATTCTTATTGCTTGTGGATTACACAACTTCAGAATCAGCCACAAAATGAGTCATATAACAAATTAATCTATATAATGTCTAATATAAATATATGTTTGGTGATTTAATTTATGTATATTTCTGTAAAAATACTACCTTAGAGTTACTTTTGTACAAAATGTTGGTCAATACCCCTGCAGGATCTCCCGGAATCGTGCGGTCGATGAGCCTGCAACGACTGCACGATTCGGCCGCAACGAGCGGTCGATCTGACCGCAATGACCGCACGATTCAGACGCATCGGCTGCACGTTGAAACGGCACCTTCTGCAAAGGTAAGAAAAACAGACGGACAAGCAGAATAGCGTGCAAAAAAAAATACATCCCCGCCCCCGAAGGAGTGAGGATGTATCTTTATGGATGTTAACAACGCCTTATGCCATCGTACCACCGATGATATCCAGCAGTTCATTGGTAATGGCCTGCTGACGGCTCTTGTTGTAAATCAGGGTCAGTTCTTGTATCAGTTCATTGCCATTGTCGGTCGCAATCTGCATGGCCATCGTACGTGCCGCATGTTCGGCTGCATTCGAGTCGAGCAGAACGGTGTAGATCTTCATCCGCAGTACCTTAGGAAGCAGATCCTGCAACACCTTTGCCGATGAAGGCTCCACGATGTAATCGGCCTGCATGTCCGCTCCTTCTCCCTTGTCTTTGCCGGCTGCTTCAGCCGAAAGGTCGAAAGGCAGATAAGTCTCACGCGTCAGCACCTGTGTGGAAGTCGACTTGAAATGATTGTACAGCAGCTCTACCTGCTGTATTTCTCCGCTCAGGAAACGGTTGATCAGATCGGTTGCCAGATCAGATGCTTCCTTATAGTTCGGTTTGCCGCTCATGTGCTGGAAATCTCCCATCGGATCGATTCCCAGTTTTTTTACCGCATCGGCCACTTTACGGCCGACCGGATAGACCAGCAAGTTCTCCTTTCCCACTTTCGCGCCATATTCATCAACGACCTCGTGCAGATGACGGATCACATTCATGTTGAATCCCCCGCAGAGACTGCTGTTGGATGCAAATACGACTATTGCTATTTTCTTGACCTCACGCTTCACAATGAAAGGTGACTCCACACTCTGCTCCGCACTCAGAAAGTTTGTCAGCATGCGGTGAAGTCTTCGTTCGTAAGGAAGCATGTTCTCGATGGCCTCCTGCGCCTTGTGGAGCTTGGAAGAGGCCACCATCTTCATGGCCGAAGTGATCTTCAGCGTCCCGTTTATCGAGTTGATTCTTCCCTTTACTTCTTTCAGTGATGCCATGATGCTTATTGTTTATACTGTAAAGCCGTTGCGGCCGCTACTTTTTCAATGATTGCTGTTACTTCGTCGTTGATCTTACCGGATGCCAGCACATCAAGCACATCTTCCTTGTGGTTGGCACGCAAGGTTGTGAGGAAGGTATCCTGAAAAGCACGTACTTTGCTCAGAGGTACCTCACGCATCAGACCATGAGTTCCGCAATACAAGATGGCAACCTGTTCGCCTACGGGCATCGGTGAGTACTGAGGCTGGATCAGCAGCTGGTTGTTCTTACGTCCGCGGTCGATCGCCATGGCAGTAACCGGGTCCATATCGCTGCTGAACTTGGAGAATGCTTCCAGTTCACGATACTGTGCCTGGTCGATCTTCAGGGTTCCGGCCACTTTCTTCATAGCCTTAATCTGCGCGTTACCACCTACACGGGATACAGAGATACCGACATTGATAGCCGGACGGAAGCCCTGGTTGAAGAGGTCACTTTCCAGGAAGATCTGTCCGTCGGTAATGGAGATCACATTGGTAGGAATGTAAGCGGAAACGTCGCCTGCCTGGGTTTCGATGATCGGCAGTGCGGTCAGTGAACCGCCGGCTTTTACCTTTCCCTTCAGACTGGGCGGCAGGTCATTCATCTGCTCGGCTACTTCCTGCTGGCTGATGATCTTCGCTGCACGTTCCAGCAGACGGGAATGCAGATAGAAGATATCGCCCGGATAAGCTTCACGTCCTGACGGACGGCGCAGAATCAGAGATACCTCACGATAGGCTACCGCCTGCTTGGACAGGTCATCATAGACTACCAGGGCATGACGGCCGGTATCACGGAAGTATTCACCGATGGCTGCACCGGCAAACGGTGCGAAATACTGCATGGCAGCCGGATCGGAAGCCGTAGCAGCCACAACCACCGTATAATCCATGGCTCCCTTTTCACGGAGTGCACTTACGATGCTGGCAACGGTTGAACCCTTCTGTCCGATTGCAACGTAGATACAGTATACCGGATTACCGGCTTCGTAATTGGAACGCTGGTTGATGATGGTATCGATGGCAATAGCCGTCTTTCCAGTCTGGCGGTCACCGATGATCAGCTCACGCTGTCCGCGTCCGATAGGAATCATGGCATCGATCGCCTTCAGACCGGTCTGAAGAGGTTCTGTTACCGGCTGACGGAAAATAACTCCCGGAGCCTTGCGTTCCAGCGGCATTTCAAAACGTTCGCCGCTGATTTCGCCGCGTCCGTCCATCGGTACACCCAGAGGGTCGATGACACGTCCCAGCATTCCTTCTCCCACATTGATGGAAGCAATTCTCCGGGTACGTTTAACGATCATGCCCTCCTTGATCTGGTCAGTAGGACCGAGCAGCACAGCTCCGACATTATCCTCTTCCAGATTCATCACGGTACCCATTATACCGTTTTCAAATTGCAGAAGTTCGTTGGCTTCTGCATTGCGCAAGCCGTAGATACGTGCCACACCATCGCTCACCTGCAGGACGGTACCTACCTCGTCGAATTTAAGGGAGGTGTCGATTCCTTGCAGCTGGCGAAGCAGCACTTCAGAGACTTCGCTGGGTTTGATTGTATTTTCTGGCATAATTAATCGATTTGGATTAAACAATTCTTCTGTTTCTGGCGATAAACTGCTGTTTCACCCGCTTCAGCTGATTGGCAACACTGGCATCAAGCCGGAAACCGGACAATTCAATGATGTATCCTCCGATAATGTTCGGATCAATCCGTGCATCCAGTTCCACATTTTCATGCGTCCGGGCACCAATCAGTTCCACCAGATGCTGCACCAGTCTTTCCGAAGGAACAGCAGTAGTAAGCTTTCCGATCAGGATATGCTTCTCTTCCCGGTAAAGATCGATGTATGACCATGTCATAAACTGGAGAAATTTCTCCCGCTTGGCTTCCAGCACCAGCCGGAAGAAGCGTTTCAGCTCCTCACTGACATCCTTACCGCCTGCCGCTTCCTGAAGCAGTTGCAGCTTCGTTTCGATATCCAGTACAGGATTCTCTACGGCACGCCTCAATCCGGGAACAGTCACATAATGGTCGGCTAAAGTCTTGACTTCCTCATAGACCTGGTCTTCCTTTCCCTGTGCATCGGCATAGGCCAGCAGTGCCTTTGCGTAACGCATTGATACGACTCCTGTATTCATAAGACCTGTTATTTCTTAGAAGTTTCTATCATTTCGTCCAGCATTCTGTCGATCAGTTCCATCTGCTCTTTTTCGTCAGCCAGCTTGCTGCGCATTACCTTTTCGGCAATTCCTACAGACAATACGGCTACCTGACGGCGGATGTCACGAATGGCGCTTTCCTTTTCGGTCTCGATCTGCTTCTTCATTTCTTCCATCAGACGGTCGCCTTCAAGACGGGCCCGTTCCTTGGCTTCGTTGATGATGCGGTCACGAGTGGCAGCTGCTTCATTCAGAATACGGACTTGTTCTTCATTGGCCTGTGCCAGGATTCTTTCACCCTCCTGCTTCACGCTGGCCAGCTTTTCGTTGGCTTCACGTGCCGCCTTCAGCGACTGGTCAATGTATGCTTTCCGGTCCTCTACCATCCGGATGATTACCGGGAAGCCATATTTTGCCAAGATGAAAAATACGACTCCAAAAACGATAATCATCCAGAAGAGCAGCCCCGGATCCGGAGTTAATAATCCCATAATCTTTTACCTGTTTAAGTTGGACGGTGAAATTATAAGAACAATGTCAGCAGACAAACAACGATCGCAATCAAAGCGACACCTTCTACCAGCGCTGCTGCGATAATCATGTTCATACGCAAATCGCCTGAAGCTTCCGGCTGGCGGGCAATACCTTCCATGGCTGAGCTACCGATCTTACCGATACCGATACCTGCACCCAAAACTGCGATACCTGCGCCGATTGCTGCGCCTAACTTACTGATTCCAACACCTGCAGCTGCCTGCAATAAAATTGACATTAACATAATTCTTCAAATTTAAATGGTTATACTTTTTCTGTTTTTATCTCTTTTAGTTTTCTTTTGCGTGACCTTTCACGCGTGACAGTCCGATGAATACGGCTGACAGCATCGTAAATACATAAGCCTGGATGAAAGCTACCAGAATTTCAAGCGCATCCATAAAGATACCGAATACCACGGCAACGAAGGTCATGGAACCGTTGATGACCGGTCCGGCCTTTACGGTGATGAAAATGATAGCGATCAGACTCAGAATGGCTGCGTGGCCTGCCATGATATTGGCAAAAAGACGGATCATCAGGGCGAACGGCTTGGTGAATATTCCGAAGAACTCGATCAGCGGCATCATGGGTACCGGAGCTTTCAGCCAGGTCGGAACATCGGGCCAGAAGATTTCCTTCCAGTATTCCTTTGAACCGTAAAGGTTGGTCAGCACGAATGTACAGAATGCCAGCACCAGTGTGATCGCAATATTACCGGTTACGTTGGCTCCTCCGGGAAAGATAGGAATCAGTCCCATCAGGTTGTTGACCAGCACAAAGAAAAAGGCGGTCAGCAAATAAGGAGCATAACGCTTGTAGTCTTCACCGATACAGCCTTTGATGACATCTTCGTAGATCATCAGCACCAGAGCTTCAATCATGCCGACTCCGCCTTTCGGTGCTCCCTGTTCTACCGGATGCTTCTTGTACCAGCGGACACAGCTCATCAGGATAATGAGCAGCACGGCACTGTTGATGAAGAGTCCCAGCACATTCTTCGTGATGGAAATATCCAGCGGTCTTACTTCCTCGCCGGCAGCGTTGCGCTCCACGATCTTTCCGTCGTAAGCACCTCCCCTGGCGATGTAAAAGCCTTCATATTCCCCTTCTTCCAGACGGGAAGAAGAAAAGACATGCCAGCCGGTACTGCTATGCACGATGACCAGAAGCGGAATACTCAGCGTCTTGCCCCCGATGGTGGCGATGTGCCACTCGTAAGCGTCACCGATGTGTCCGAATACCAGTTCATTCACATTTACTTCCCCGGCTTCCGTTGCAGACGCCTCCTGTGCCTGAACACTGGCCGACGTTGCCAGCAGCAGGGAAAGCATTAGGACTATGTACCGTAATTTTTTCATTTTTTATTCTTTTGTCTTAGTTTCAGTTTCTCCTCAAAGCGAAGGAAAAAACGAGTTTCAAAAATCAGAAACGCAAAGTAGAAGAACATGAATGTAGCAATGAAAGCCACCACTTCATGCCTGATTACGAATCCGTAGAAAATCAGGACGAAAGCGCTTAATATAAATTTCAGCACTTTACAGACCAGATAGGTCATGGCCAGTTTTTCCAGACCCAGGCGATAGCTGAACGAAAAGAATGCTATGTAAAGCAAACCGAACAGATAAAAGAATATCGGAATGGCAGGGAACCAGAGGAAATACCTTTCCGGTATAAATAGGTGATACACTATGGCCACCAGACCTGTCAACACTACACCGATGACGGTGAGTTCCTTGATAAACTTTCTTACGGTTAACAAAAACATAGTATCGTGCAGTTTTTCAGAAAAGCTGCCAAAAATTTTAGTTCAACAAATGCCTATTTGATGGAAAAATGACTTTTCAAAGTTCCACGCATGCGGAAACCGAATTGTCTCTCACTTCCACGAATCCTCCTGCAATCTGCAGGCCTTGTGTTTCCTGTCCGACAGTATATTTCAACTCTCCGGCCCCTAATGAAGAAATCAGCGGAGCATGTCCCGGAAGAATCTGGAAGCTACCCACTTCACCGGGCAATGTCACCGAAAGTACCTTTCCGTCATATACGGTCCGTTCAGGTGAAACGACTGTCAGATGTAATTCTTTCGTATCCATACGCTTATCCCTTTGCTGCCTCCAGCAGTTTCTTACCCTTTTCGATGGCGTCTTCAATCGTACCTACATTCAGGAAGGCCTGTTCAGGCAGATAATCGACTTCACCGTCCAGAATCATCTTGAAACCTTTGATTGTATCTTCAATGGAAACCATCACACCCGGAACGCCGGTAAACTGTTCGGCCACGGCAAACGGCTGTGAAAGGAAACGCTGTACACGGCGGGCACGATTGACTGTCAGACGGTCTTCGTCAGAAAGTTCGTCCATACCCAGAATGGAGATGATATCCTGAAGTTCCTTGTTACGCTGCAGAATCTGTTTCACACGCTGTGCAGTCTCGTAGTGTTCCTTGCCCACGATCAGCGGATCCAGAATACGAGAGGTTGATTCCAGCGGATCAACAGCCGGATAGATACCCAGCTCGGTGATTTTACGGCTCAGCACGGTTGTGGCATCCAGGTGAGTAAAGGTGGTTGCCGGTGCCGGGTCTGTCAAGTCATCGGCAGGCACATAGACAGCCTGTACTGAAGTAATAGAACCGTTCTTCGTAGAAGTGATTCGTTCCTGCATCTGTCCCATTTCCGTAGCCAGTGTCGGCTGGTAACCTACGGCCGAAGGCATACGTCCCAGCAAGGCTGAAACTTCTGAACCGGCCTGGGTGAAACGGAAGATGTTGTCAATGAAGAACAGGATATCACGCGGACCGTTGTCACCGGTCTTGCGGTCACGGAAGGATTCTGCCAGGGTCAGTCCGGAAAGAGCCACAGACTGACGGGCGCCGGGAGGTTCGTTCATCTGTCCGAACACCATCGCTACCTGAGACTTCTCAACTTCGTTGTAGTCTACCTTTGACAAGTCCCAGTTGCCTTCTTCCATGCTCTTCAGGAACTCGTCTCCGTAGCGGATAACTCCGGATTCAATCATTTCACGCAACAGGTCGTTACCTTCACGTGTACGTTCACCGACACCGGCGAATACGGAGAATCCGTTGTGCTTCTTGGCAATGTTGTTGATTAATTCCTTGATGAGGACCGTCTTACCTACTCCGGCACCTCCAAACAATCCGATCTTACCACCTTTCAAATAAGGTTCCAGCAGATCAATTACCTTAATACCTGTGAAAAGGACTTCCTGGGTCGTAGCCAGATCTTCAAACTTAGGCGGTTCGCGGTGAATGGGGAAACCGTCCGTACGATCGAGTTCCTTCATTCCGTCGATGGTTTCACCGACTACATTCATCACACGTCCCTTGATCTGGTTTCCTACCGGCATCGTGATAGATTGTCCGGTCGGGACGACCTCCATTCCGCGCTGCAATCCGTCGGTACTGTCCATGGCTACGGTACGCACCGTATCTTCTCCGATGTGCTGCTGTACTTCAACGACCAGTGTACGGCCATCTTTACGCACAATTGTCAGCGCATCGTGGATACTAGGTAACGCAATGTCCGCATCTTGCCCTTCCAGATTAAAGTGCACATCGACCACCGGTCCGATTACCTGCGAAATGTGTCCAACGATTTTTGACATAAGCAATTCTTTTTAAATTAAAAGTATCTCCGATTTTGTTCTTCAAACGTCTGGTTTTTTCCTTTTTCAGAAAGTGCCTTTCCGTTTGCTTCGGTTACGCAAATTTACTGAATAAAATCACTAAGGTGTTATCGCATGTAACATTTTTTAGCCCTAAAACTATGTTATCAGACATAAATCAAGGGATATAGAACAAGTGTATTTATAGAACAAAAGGTTTCTAAACATTTGTTCACACGGAGAAAAATAAAAAAACGGCTCTGGAGTACACAGAAAGCCGTTTTTTGTGCAAAAGTGAAATGTTCAGATTTCTTATTTTTTCTTTAACCAGATGGCCTGAACCTTCCGGCGGATGGCCAGAACATTGGCTGCCGAGACGAGGATAAAGAGGAAAAGACCGGTTATCCAGACTGCGAGCAGACTCCCTGCCTCCATGCCCGGAAGCAGATGTTCCAGAGTTCCCAGATAGGCAGAACGGACTGGCAATACAAGAGCCATACCGATCAGCAGGACGGCCGCATTCAGCAGAACAGCCAACATCTGATAAGGGAGTGAAACCCGGGCCGGACTATAGCCGATCAGCAGCAAAGTTTCAAGCTTGACCGTATTCTTCTGCAAAAAAGTAAATAAATGCTGAGCATCAGGAGGGCAAATGACAGGAAACTGATCACCAGCCCGACCGAGAGTACCAGTCCGACCGTCATTCGCAGGAACCAGGTTGTTTTCCCGGCATCCAGCTTGTCGCTTTCAGTGGTGTATCCCTGCTGCTGAAAGTATTGGGCAATCCGTTCATCAGCCGGATTGTTCACTTCCAGAATCAGGCGCGACGGGCTCTTCTCTTTTTCTTCTCCGTAAGTGCTGTTGGCCCAGTTCATGAAATCTTCGGGAACCAGAATCGTATTCAACCGGTTCGAGAATCCCACGATACGTCCCTTCAGTGTCTTCACCTGTCCGCATCCGGACATCCGGATATCCAGCGTCATCATTCCCATGACACTTTCCGAAAGCTGGGGAAGATTCCGGCTCTGGGCAAAACCGAAATTGTAGAGATTCAGATAATTCCGGGGAATAATGATTGGTATTTCTTCCTGTCCCGGACGATAAGTCCAGTCATCTACCTTCACATCGACAAAACGGTCGGGAACCGATTCAAAAAACATGGCCGTAGAAAGCTGCATGCCCTGCATTCCCATACCGGCAGACACTTTGAAACGGGCTGGCTGAAAAGCCCCCACGCTTTCCGTAAAAGGCTGCTTCTCCAGTTTGGCCATTTCCGCATCCGAAAAAGTGCCGTCCCGTCCGACCAGCGAACCGAGTGTACTGATTTCTTTATTTATAATCAGGTAATCCTTTTTCAAAAAGCTGTCTCCCTGTGTAAATACCGGAAGCACATCCTTATAGAACTGTACACTGAGCAGGACAATAACCATACCGCAGAGGTTTGCCAGAAAGAACCCGGTCAGTTGCGACACGCTCAGATGCTGCCTTAATAATTTCCAAACCATATCTTCATCCGATTTCAAATTAATGTATTACAGCGAAAGTACCCGGTCATACACCAGTTCCAGATGTTTCCCGATGGAGGTTACAATGATTCCGGCTCCCTGTCTGGCGGCTTCTTCTGTCAGAATACGGGCCATGCAACGTCCGTTCCCGTCATCCAGGTGACTGATCGGTTCGTCCAGAAAAATAAAGTCGAAAGGCTGGCACAAGGAGCGGATAAATGCCACACGCTGTTGCTGTCCGAACGACATCTGCCCCACCTTGCGGTCCCATTTATCGGCAATGCCCAGTTCTTCAAACCACTGCCGGATCTCCGAACGTTTCCTGTAACCGGTCAGGCTGTTTTTCAGCTGCACATTCTCCCAGGCTGTGAGTTCCTCAAACAGACGGAGTTCCTGAAACAGCATGCTCAGGGAACGTTTCCGGATTTCTACCCAGCGGGATACGGAAATGTTCCGGATATTTTCTCCATCAAAGGACAGGATGCCCTGATAGTCTTTCCGGTATCCATAAATAAAACTGCACAGAGAAGATTTTCCGGTACCCGAAGCAGCTTCTACCAGATATTTCTGTCCTTTCTGGAAGGCCAGCTGACGATGCCAGACATCCGAAGTGATGCGGTCATTGTCGGCAAATACTTCCGGCAGGACCTGTTGGAGTTCAATGACATGCATGGTCAGCTGTTTATCAGGTTCATGGTATGTACGGCAACCAGTGCAGCCGTCTCCGTACGCAGGCGGGATTTGCCGAGGCTGACGGCACGGAAGCCTTTTTCTTCGGCTCTGGCCACTTCTTCCGGACTAAAGTCCCCTTCCGGTCCGATCAGCACCAGGGCGTCTTCACCCGGAACCAGCACATCCTTCAGCAAGGGCTTCTCGCCCTTATAGCAGTGAGCAATGAATTTCTGTCCCGGAAAATCGCGCTCCATAAATTTCATGAAATCCGTCATCTCGTTGACGACAGGTTTCCGGGCCTTGAGCGACTGTTTTACCGCAGAAACAACAATCTTTTCCACCCGTTCCGTCTTGATAACCTTGCGCTCCGAGAAACGGCAGTTCAGAAAACTCAATTCATCAAAACCGATTTCCGTCGCTTTTTCAGCCAGCCATTCAATGCGGTCCATATTCTTGGTAGGTGCCAAAGCCAGATGCAGATGTCCTTTCCAGAAAGGTTCCTGCGGAATGGTTTCCAGAATTTTCACCTGACAGCGTTTGTTCGTAGCCGCACTGATGACAGCCTTGTAGAAACAGCCTTTTCCATCGGTCAGCATAACTTCATCGCCCATACCCAGGCGGAGCACCCGCAGACAATGTCCGGCTTCTTCTTCCGGGAGCTCATTGCTGACAGCAATGTCCGGAGTATAAAATACATGCATATTGTTCCTTGTTTTATAAATGACGAGGATTGGGTTCCTCTGTTTCTTTCTCTTCTTTCCGGCGCTTGATTTCATCGCGCAACTGCGATGCACGCTCATAATCTTCCTGTTTGACAGCCTCTGCCAGGGCCTGTTCCAGCATATCAGTGCTGACAGCATTGACCGTCAGCGTATAGACAGATCCGTCCGGAGAGATATTTCTCAGACGCTCACGTTCCAGCAGCTCTTCTTCGATATAGATCGGGAAATGAGCACGCATGGACAAAGCCACGACGTCTGTCGTACGTGCATCCGCTTCATATTCCGAACCATCCGGACGCTCCATGTACAAATGCGTATAATAGATTCCATCCTTGACATCATAAATCACTGCCTGAATGAAATCCATTCCTCCTTCGTAGATCAGGTTCATCAGCAGTTCATGGGTAAATGGACGCGGTGTCCGGTAACCGATCTGGGCCATTTTGATGGCCTGGGCTTCCGGAGCCCCGATAATCACCGCCAGTTTTCTGTCCTTTCCTCCTTCAGCCTCTGTCAGTACCATTGCATAGGAATCAGACGGTTTCAACACCGTTGACATATCGCCGAAAAACATTTCAATCATTCTCATTTCCTTACGTGTTTATATTTAAAGACAAAGGCAAAAACGACAGCTACGATCAAGGCGTATCCGGCAAATATGTACCAGGCACAGCTCCAGCCTTCAATCTGGGGAGCTGTACTGTTGAAATCAACAAAGCGGTTGACCACCCATTGGGCACTCAGCGTACCGACTGTAGCTCCAATACCATTCGTCATGATGATAAACAGTCCCTGTGCGCTGGAACGGATGGAAATATCAGTTTCCTTGTCAACAAACAAGGAACCGGAGACATTGAAGAAGTCAAAGGCAACGCCATAGACCAGCATGGACAAAATAAACATCCAGACTCCGTTTCCCGGATTACCGGCACCGAACAAGGCGAAGCGAAGTACCCAGGCTCCCATGGCAATCAGCATGACCCGCTTGATTCCGAAACGTCCCAGGAAGAACGGAATCAGCAGAATGCAGCAGGTTTCACTGATCTGAGAGAGGGAAATCAGCAGATTGGCATGCTGTACGCCAAATGTATTCGCATATTCAGGAATCACGCTGAAGCTGGTGATGAAAGGATTGGCGAATCCGTTGGTAATCTGCAGGGAAACTCCCAGCAGCATGGAGAAGATAAAGAAAACGGCCATCTTCCGCTGCTTGAACAGCAGGAAGGCTTTCAGACCCAGGGCTTCAACAAAAGATTTTTTCTCCCGGCCACCTCCGCTTGTCGGACATTCCGGCAACGTATTGGCATAAAGAGCCAGCAGGACTCCCCAGGCAGCGCAGGTGAAGAACTGGTTGGGCGTAGCCTGGAATCCCAGTAAATCAACCAGCCACATGGAACAGATAAAACCAATGGTTCCAAAAGTCCGGATCGGCGGGAAAGCTTTGATGGTATCCAGACCGGCCTGGTCAAGAACCGAATAAGCAACGGAATTGGAAAGAGCCAGTGTCGGCATATAGAATGCAACACTGACGGAATAGAAGGCAAACAGGACCTCAAAAGATACTGCATTTCCGGAAACCGTTCCATAATATCCCGCCCCTCCCATAAACAGGGCAGCCAATAAGTGACAGATGCCCAACAGACGTTGTGCCGGTACCCAGCGGTCGGCTATAATTCCCATAATGGCGGGCATAAACAAGGAAACGATTCCTTGCATGGCATAAAAAATTCCGATGTGATTACCCAAACCGATTCCGGCCAGATAAGTCCCCATCGATGTCAGATAGGCCCCCCACACGGCAAACTGCAGGAAGTTCATCAAAATCAGTCGGGCTTTAATGTTCATGGTTTTTCAGTTTTTTGTTAGTTAAGTTCAGGCTTTTTGCCCGAACAAATATAGAGAATATTCGGGAACTAACGAAAAAACGGACAGAAATTTGTACGGAAAGTCCTCGATACTGTCATAAAAGGGAACTGTTCCTCCTGAAAAGCCTCAGAAGCCCAGGCTGAGACCGAAGACAAAATACGCTCCTTCCGTAGCCGGATTCCATGTTACACGGGCAAAAACGGGTAATGTGAATGAAGTCGTCACCGGCAATTCTTTCGTAGCCTGCAGACTGACTTCCGTTACTTCAAATCCATTGGCTCCGGAACTTTCTTCATCGGTTGCATTATAGTAGTCGGTTGCCCAGGGAACAGCGCCGGCTTCCACATTCCAGTCGATCCCTGCCAAAGCAAAGGGAACATTCACTGACAGGAAAGAAGAATAGGCCCGCTTCCCGCTTTCCGTCTGTCCGTCACCACCGGCGAAATTTGTATACCAGTTAAGAGCTGCCCAGCCGAAATCATAACCGACCTGTGCCTCGAAGACATGACTGGTGCTGTGCGCTCCGTAATGAAAATACCCAGGTCCTTCATTGGTCCAGTAATCCGTAACGGACACACTGAATCCGCCCCGCTCATAGCCGAGAGTCAGATCTATTTCTTCCGTATCCTCACGGGTAAAGCCGACAGAACCCCATGCACTCAGTGAAAGCCCGTTCCATCCCAGTTCGATGGTTGGCTGGACACTGACACCTCCCAGATTCTGTCCTCTCCAGACATACCGGCTTACCAGATCAGCCCCTACACTTGCTTCCACTTTTTCACCTGCCTGTACTTTTTCTGCACAAGCCATCCCTGCAATCGCCACTGCGACTGCAACCATCATCGTTTTTCTCATTCTACTGCTGTTTTTGTTATCCTTTTCTAATCTTGATTACGTGCGTTATGATTCGCCAGTCTACGCCTTCATTCATCTTCCGGCCAGCAACGTTTCCAGTTCCCGCTGCAGACGTTCCGTCACTTCTTCCACTGATATTTCATGCCCTGTTTCACGGGCTATGGAGGTGACTCCTTTATCTATAAAGCCACAAGGATGAATGTAGCTGAAGTAACGGAGATCCGTATTGACATTCAGCGCCAGCCCGTGCATGGTAACAAAATGACTGCTTCTCACTCCCATGGCACAAATCTTGCGTTCCCGGGGAGTTCCCGTTTCCAGCCACACTCCGGTGGCTCCGTCCACCCTTCCCGCTTCAATGCCGTAAGACGCACAGACCCTGATGACCGCTTCTTCCAGCAGATGCACATATTCCTTCAGTCCCAGATGAAAATCTTCCAGGTTCAGAATCGGATAACACACCAGCTGTCCGGGACCATGATAAGTAATATCCCCTCCTCGATCAATATGAAACAGGGAAGCTCCGATGCGCTCCAGCTGCTCTTCACTCAGCAACATATTGGCTGCCTTGCCGTGGCGGCCTAAGGTGTATACATGCGGATGCTGGCAAAACACGATGCGATTGACGTACGGACGTCCCTCCTGTTTGGCGTTTACCAGTTCGTCGAACAGTTCTGTCTGGCGCGCCAGGCTTCCGGATACGAGATTACTCCCCAGTTTTCTATTTCCATATCAGTCTGTTAATGAATTACTCGTGCAAAATAAGCATATTTCTTTAACATATAGCAAGAAATTAGTTACTTTTTTTAAATGGTCGTTTCGGGAACTTATGCTATATTTGTCCTATCGGAACTTTTGCTTCCGGTGTCCATGACAAAAAAATGAATATATGAACAGAAGAATTATTTTACTTACCGCCACTGTACTGGCCGTTACCGGATGTTTTTTCATGCAGGGATGCATCCAGCAGCACGCTCCTGCCTTCCCCGAAATTGCCAGTATTCAGGCAGACACGGCCGTTTTGCTGAAACCGGAAGTGGAAACTTCACCGGACTGCCGCATTTCCATTGATTTTATGTATCTGAAGCCGGCTTCTCCCACAGATTCCGTTTCGGAAGCTGTCAACCGGATATTCTATGAGACCGTTTCAGAGAAGACGGCAGGTGCAGGTTCACTGACTCCGGAAGCCTTTGTCAATTCCATGAAAGAGGGCTACATCGACGGATACAGAAAAAATCTTCAGAAATTCTACGACGCAGATCTGCACAACGGAGTCAAGCAAGAAGATATCCCTGCCTGGTATAACAACGAGTATGAGATTACCTCCACCCTGGAAATGGGACGCGACAGCGTATGGAATTATCAGGTATCCATTTTTGAAGATACCGGAGGTGCACATCCCAACACCCGCGGAAAATGGGTCAACATTGATGCTGCCACCGGAAAGCTGCTGACACGCAAGGATGTTTTCCTCCCCAACACCGATCAGGCCATCTGCGAAATGATCTTAAAGCAATTATTGAACGAAGCGAATAAACGTCTTGAAACAGATACGATTAGTTCCATCGAGGGACTTCGTTCCGTCGGAGCTTTGCTGGAAGGAGACCTGTTCGTCCCCGACAACTTCAAGCTGGGTAAGGATGGAGTGACTTTCCTCTACAACCGTTATGACATTGCTCCCTACACTATGGGAGATTTCCAGCTTACCGTACCTTATGCCGAGATAGAAAACTGCTTACTGAAAAAATAAAACCGAAACAAAGAAAAAGATATGGATATTATACTGAAATATTTTCCTAACCTGACCGATACGCAAAAGGCACAGTTTGCTGTCCTCTATGATCTTTATACAGACTGGAACAGCAAGATCAATGTCATTTCGCGCAAGGACATAACCAATCTTTATGAACATCACGTGTTGCATTCCCTGGGCATCGCCAAGGTGATTAACTTCAAGCCCGGTACAGAGGTGATGGATCTGGGAACAGGAGGCGGTTTCCCCGGTATTCCTCTGGCTATACTTTTCCCCGATACCCACTTTCATCTGGTGGACAGTATCGGCAAGAAGGTTCGCGTAGCTACGGAAATCGCTGCTGCCGTCGGACTGAAAAATGTCACGACCCGTCACTGCCGGGCTGAGGAAGAGAAACAGCGCTTTGACTTTGTGGTGAGCCGGGCAGTCATGCCTCTGACCGATCTGCTGAAGATCATCCGTAAGAATATCAGCAAGGAACAGCGGAATGCCCTTCCCAACGGACTGATCTGCCTGAAGGGAGGAGAACTGGAAAAAGAAGTATTCCCCGTCAAGCACCAGACGCTGATCCACGATCTCAAGGAAGACTTCACAGAAGAATTCTTCGAAACCAAGAAAGTGGTCTACGTGACCATCAACGGACAATGAATCAGACTTTAAAACTCTACCGCTATGAATATAAAACGTTTTGAATTCAATATGTTTCCCGTCAACTGTTACGTGTTGTGGGACGACACCAAAGAAGCTGTAGTCATCGATGCCGGATGTTATTACCCGGAAGAACAACAGCGTCTCAAGGATTTTCTGGTCAATAACGGCCTTCAGCTGAAACATCTGCTGAATACCCATCTTCACCTGGATCACATTTTCGGCAATGCATTCATGGAGCGGGAATTCGGTATAAAGCCTGAGGCCAATCAGGAAGATGAATTCTGGCTGGCCAAGGCTGCCGGCCACTGCCGTATGTTCGGCTTTCAGATCAACGAATCACCGGCTCCTCTGGGAGGATATATCTGTGACGGCGATGTGATCCGCTTTGGGAATACGAATCTGGAAGCCATCCATGTACCCGGCCACTCCCCGGGCAGCCTGGTCTTCTACTGCCGGGCAGCCAACTGTCTGTTCAGCGGAGATGCTCTCTTCAAGGGAAGCATCGGACGTACAGACCTGGAAGGCGGCGATTTTGAAACATTGAGAGAACACATCTGCAGCAACCTGTTTTCGCTTCCGGCTGAAACCGTTGTCTATCCGGGCCATGGAGAACCGACAAGCATCGGAGCGGAAAAAATGACCAATCCGTTTTTCAGATAAATCTTTTTAACGAAATAAACCTTATACGTATCATGGAAACAACAAAATTTGCGAACCGACACATTGGCATTGAGGAGAAAGATCTTCCTCAAATGCTGGGGAAAATAGGTGTAAAAACACTTGATGAGCTGATTGACAAGACCATTCCGTCACAGATACGTCTGAAACAGCCGCTGCCGCTTGCTCCGGCTATGACAGAACGGGAATTTGCCATGCACATTGCGGAACTCGCATCACAAAACAAACTTTACAAAACGTACATCGGGGCCGGATGGTATGACAGCGTTACACCGGCCGTCATCCAGCGTAATGTCTTTGAAAACCCCGTATGGTACACCTCCTATACGCCTTACCAGGCTGAAATCTCACAGGGACGACTGGAAGCCCTGCTGAACTTCCAGACAGTGGTAAGTGACCTCACCGCCATGCCGTTGGCCAACTGCTCCCTGCTGGATGAAGCAACAGCTGCTGCCGAAGCAGCTACCATGATGTTTGGCCTGCGTTCACGTGCCCAGCAGAAAGCGGGAGCCGATACACTTTTCGTAGACGAAGAGGTCTTCCCGCAAGTACTGGCAGTGATCCGCACACGTGCCATTCCGCAAGGCATGAAGATCCGGACAGGCAATTACAAGACATTGGAATTTACCCCCGATATCTTCGGCTGCATCGTTCAGTATCCGAACAACAGCGGAAGTGTGGAAGACTACCGCGCCTTCACCGAACAGGCTCATGCAGCCGGCTGCAAAGTAGCCGTCGATGCCGATATCATGGCACTCGTACTGCTGACTCCTCCGGGTGAATGGGGAGCTGACATCGTTTTCGGAAGCACCCAGCGGCTGGGTATCCCGATGTTCTATGGCGGACCGTCGGCAGCCTACTTCGCCACCCGCGACGAATACAAACGGAATATGCCGGGACGTATCATCGGTCTCTCAAAAGACAAATACGGACACTTGTGTTACCGCATGGCACTTCAGACCCGCGAGCAGCATATCAAGCGTGAAAAAGCAACTTCCAATATCTGTACCGCACAGGCCCTTCTTGCAACCATGAGCGGTTTCTATGCCGTTTATCACGGACCGGAAGGCCTGAAAGAAATTGCCGGACGAATCCACAGCATCGCCGTTTGGATGAGCAAACAGCTGACCAGACTGGGATACAAACAGCTGAATGAAGTTTTCTTTGATACCTTGCGCCTGCAGTTGCCGGATCATGTTTCTGTTCCCAAACTGCGTACCATCGCCCTGAGCAAAGAAATCAACCTCCGCTATTTTGACAATGGAGAAGTGGGACTGAGCATTGACGAGGCAACTACCGTGGCCGATGCCAACCTGCTGATGACCGTCTTCGGCATTGCTGCAGAAGAACCAGTCCCTGACGTTGCCGAAATCCCCGATGCTCCGGCTTTCACCGGCGACCTGAAACGAACAAGCGGTTTCCTGTCGCACGAAGTCTTCAACCGTTATCATACGGAAACAGAAATGATGCGCTACATCAAGCGGCTGGAACGGAAAGATATTTCCCTTGCCCACTCCATGATCTCACTTGGTTCCTGCACCATGAAACTGAATGCCGCATCCGAAATGCTGCCACTCAGCAACATGGCCTGGATGGGTATGCATCCATTGGTTCCGGAAGACCAGGCACAGGGCTACCGCACGCTGATTGCCAATCTTTCCGAACAGCTGAAGACCATTACCGGATTTGCAGGAGTAACTTTACAGCCCAACTCCGGAGCTGCCGGAGAATATACCGGTCTGCGTATCATCCGAAGTTATCTGGAAAGTATCGGACAGGGACACCGTAACCTCGTGCTGATTCCGGCTTCGGCTCACGGAACAAATCCTGCTTCGGCTGTACAGGCCGGCTATCAGCCGCTGACCTGCGCCTGCGACGAACATGGAAACGTGGATCTGAATGACCTGCGCGAAAAAGCAGAAGCCAACCGCGACAATCTGGCTGCCCTGATGATCACTTATCCGTCTACCCATGGAATCTTTGAAGAAGAAATTGCAGAAATCTGCCAGATTATCCATGCATGCGGCGCCCAGGTCTATATGGACGGGGCCAACATGAATGCCCAGGTAGGCCTGACCAATCCCGGAACCATCGGAGCTGATGTCTGCCACCTGAATCTGCACAAGACCTTTGCCAGTCCTCACGGAGGAGGCGGTCCCGGTGTAGGTCCTGTATGCGTAGCCGAACACCTGGTTCCGTTCCTGCCCGGACATGCCCTGTTCGGCAACGATTCCAATGAAGTATCTGCGGCTCCTTACGGAAGTGCCGGCATTCTTCCCATCACTTATGCCTATATCTGCATGATGGGAGCTGACGGACTGGCCCGTGCAACGAAAGCTGCGATTCTGAACGCCAACTATCTGGCAGCCTGTCTCAAGGATACCTATGGCATTGTCTACCATGGAAAGAATGGTTTCGTCGGTCACGAGATGATTCTGGAATGCCGCAAGATCCACGAAGAAAGCGGTATTTCGGAAAACGACATTGCCAAGCGACTGATGGATTACGGCTACCATGCTCCTACCCTGTCATTCCCCGTACATGGCACACTGATGGTGGAACCAACCGAAAGTGAAAGCCTGGCGGAACTGGATAATTTTGTTGATACGATGCAGGCTATCTGGAAGGAAATTGAAGAAGTGAAAAATGGAGACGCTGCCCGTGAAGACAATGTGCTGGTCAATGCACCGCATCCTGAATACGAAGTGGTAGGCAACCAGTGGAATCATGGCTACAGCCGCGAAAAGGCTGCATACCCCATTGAAAGCGTCCGCTGGAACAAGTTCTGGATCAATGTAGCCCGTGTAGACAATACGCTGGGTGACCGCAAACTTCTTCCTACCCGCTACGGCAGCTTTGACTGATCTGTCCGGGAATAATATTTAAAAGACTTTGTATTTAACACGGGTCGCATTATTTATTTCATCATAAAAATAAGAGGGTGTGCCATAAGGTTTAAAACTTAAGCATCACCCTCTTATATTTTCAGGAACAGTCCCTGATTTTATCTGTTGGGAGTTTCCCAAACCTTCGTTTCACTGCATTTCAGGTCTGCCGACTGATCTCCGCATCTCAATTTGAAATCTCCTGCTTCCAGACGCCACTTGCCGTCGTATCCCACAAAAGCCAGATCACTTCCCCCGATCGTCATGGTCACAGTCCGGGTTTCATTGGGTTGCAGAGCCACTTTCTCAAAGTTACGCAGGCGAATGTTGTCAGGAGTGGTGCTTGCCAACAGATCCTGGGAATACAGCAACACGGCCTCCTTGCCTGCCATCTTGCCCACATTCGTGACATCCACTGATACGGTAATTTCGTCAGAGGCGGTAAATGTCGGCTTGTCGACTTTCAGATTTGCATACTGATAAGCAGTATAGCTCAAGCCATATCCGAAGGGCCACTGCACGTCCATCACCGAATCATAATTGTAATTGCCATTCATCTGCCCCATGCTTTCACAAGGCTTATAATCGTAAGTAGCCAGTGCATTGGCATATTTCGGATAAGTAAACGGCATTCTGGCGCTGAAATTCGCATCGCCCGCCATCAGATTAGCCAGTGCATCTCCTCCGTAATTGCCCGGAAGCATGATGTTGATAATCCCTTCGGCCAGCGGCTCTATGTCACTGATGATACGCGGACGGCCCTGGTTCAGAACCAGAATGACCGGTTTGCCTGTCTGAGACAATGCCTTCACCAGATTGCGCTGGTTGGCAGAAAGCGTCAGATCCGTAAGGTTACCGGGTGTCTCACAGTAAGAGTTCTCACCGATACAGGCCACTATGACATCTGCACGGGAAGCAGCAGCTACTGCCTTACTTATTTCAGGAGTGTTTTCTTCCCACCAGTTGCCGGAAGCAGCATACGTCACACCCGGCTCATAAATGATATTTTCCTTTCCATACTTGTTGCACAGAGATTCATAGATCGTATTATACGCACCTGCACAATTGTCTGCCTGATCTCCCTGCCAGGAATACGACCAGCCTCCGTTAAGACAACGCATGGAGTTGGCATTGGGTCCTGTCAGCAAAATTTTCTTTCCCGGAACAAGGGGAAGGACATTGTTCTCATTCTTGAGCAGGATCTCAGACTCCTCTGCTGCCTGAAGAGCAACTTTGGCAAACTCTTCCGAGCCGAACTTGTCATATTTCCGGATATCCCAATAAGGGTTCTCAAAAAGGCCGAGACGGTATTTCAGACGCAACACGCGGGCAACTGCATCATCGATCCGGCTCATCGGTACCTCTCCCTCTTCCACCAGTTCTTTCAGATAGGTGCAGAAACTCACCTCATAGGGAACCATCGACATATCAATTCCCGCATTGATGGCAATTTTGATCGCTTCTTTCTTCGAAGCTGCAATATGATCACGTGTACACAGGTTGTTGATGTCTGCCCAGTCTGTAACGATCATTCCGTCCCAGTTCAGTTCCTCCTTCAGCCATCCGGTCAGCAGTTCGCGGTTGGCATGGAAAGGCATACCTTCATTCACTCCCGAATTGACCATCACGCTCAATGCTCCGTTGCGTACGGCTTCCATGAAAGGAGCAAAATGTTTTTCCCGCATCTCTGTGCGTGAAATGGAAGACGGCGTACGGTCTTTTCCCGACACCGGAACTCCATATCCCATGTAATGCTTCATGCAGGCAGCAATGTTATATTCTCCGATATGATTGGGATCATTCCCCTGAAAACCGGCTACTGCAGCCTTACCCATTTCGGCATTGACATAACAGTCTTCTCCATAATTTTCCCACATTCGTGGCCAGCGGGGATCACGTCCCAGGTCAACCACAGGAGCATACGTCCAGGGGATGCAACAGGCTCTGGTTTCGTATGCCGAGATTTCAGCACCTTTTCGTGTCAGTTCCCGGTTGAAAGATGCTGCCATGTTGATTCCTTGCGGAAACATGGTCCCGTCCAGTGTATAGGTGGTTCCGTGAATCTGGTCAACCCCGTAAATGCAAGGTATTCCGATCTCCTTCATCGATTTGTCCTGGATAATCCGGATGGCTTCCGCCCATTTCTCTTTCTTCTGGGCTATTCCCATCGGAACATTCAGCAAAGATCCCACTTTATATTTCCCGATCACCGTGTCCAGTTTTGCCTCGCTGAGCGTAAAACCGTTTTTCTTGCTGGCTTCAAAGTCCGTCACCACATCAATCGTGATTTCACACATTTGCCCGATCTTTTCTTCGAGTGTCATCTTTTTCAGCCACTGACGGATGTTGGCTTCAATCTCAGGATCAGAAGGTATGGCAGGTGATACCTTGTTTTCTACCTGGCTACAGGCACAGACCTGAATGCCCAGTAAGAATGCTGCTGCCGTTTTCATTAAATTTTTCATGGTACGATTTATATCATATTTAGTTGATTGGCTGTTATTTACCTGTATATGGTATAGTCTCCAGATACATGTCTTTCAGATTGATAATCACTTTCGAGAATTTCTTCAGAAGGTTCAGGCCGAGAAAACCGTCTTCCTGTCCGTTCGAGAAGGCTGCCTTGTCCAGTTGTCCCGTATGCAGGTCAATTCCGGTATTGACACCGACCGAATCCAGCACTGCCGTACCGCTTCCGATACGGAACTTCTTCTGCGGCAGAATGTAACTGCGGGTAATGCTCACCCCTCCTATTCCCGCCTGACGGAGTGAATCCGGAATGCCCACGGCTTCCACTTCTTTCCGGTGACGTCCATACCAGGCCGGCTGCATATTGGTGTAATAGGAACCCGTATCAAAATGGAAATAAAGTGGAGCACCTGTCTCGTCCGCCACCTTTACCTGCAAGCATTCCGAGTCTGTACGGATCATATTTCTTTCCCTGAGCGGACTGGGCGTAGGAGCAGCCGGTATGACAAACTCCCGACGGGCAAAGTCCAGCTGGATTTCCTGCATACGAAGCAGGATGGGAAGACCAATGACAGGCGGAAGCTGAAGATCCTTGCCCAATCTGTCAGCTTCGGCATGTCCCGTCTGGAGATCTACCACATAAAAAGGTACATTTATCCAAGCCATTCCACCAATACACAGGGTATCTGCCATCGCATAATATCCCTGCTTCATGCCTCCAATCCCTCCGACGGTAACATCCATACCCAGCCGCCGCAAGCCATACTTTTCTGCCTGCTCCGGAGTGACCATGTTGCTGCCCGCTCCCGTATCGAGTACCATACGGCCCGCCTGTCCGTTTATGCTTCCGTCCATTTCAATAAAGTGCTGATCCGTTTCATGCTCCGTCACCATCGGGAAACGGTATTCTCCTGCCTTGTGCAACGGTTGACAGACAGGCCCGCAGGAAGCCAGAAGGCCATACTGCCTGGCCATCATACGATACGGAGCAGTCTGGGTGCTGTCCATTCCCAGGGCACCAAGCTGGTCACAAAGATTCCGGATCAGTCCGGCAGCATCGGCATACTTGTTCTGTCCGTCCCAGATTGACAGCCAGCAAAACGACCATGTTCAGTGTATGGTCGCCCAGCTCCTGCTGATGCTTGCCCAGCAAATCCGTCAGTACCATACAGGCCGAATCCGGACGGTTAAAGAAATAGTGTGTCATAGCCACTCCCATCTGACGGACCCATGGTGTGACCGAATCAGCCGGAGTGGTTTTCAATTCCTGTGCCAGATCAAACCAGCGGCTTTCGTTCATCAGCTGGCTGATACGTGCATCAGCATGCTGTGCCTGTACGTTCAAGGAGGCGAACAGACAGGATAAAACAAGAATTTTCCTCATCATTTGTCGATACATTTTTAGATGTGACAAATATAAAAAATCTTTCGGTGTTATCACAATTCTTCGTCTGAAATTCAGTCCTGATACGGCTATCTCAGAATTTCTCAATCACTGATCCATCCGCAAAAGCATAAAGTTTCTGTGAATGTAAAAAAGTTCTCAAATTTCAGTCCTGGTTTTCATGCATACAACTTGAATATTCGGTTTTAATTGCTAAATTCGCAGTAGAATCAAAATCCAGTTGTTATGAGCAAGTTATATCCGGTTGGAGTACAGAATTTTGAAGGCCTGATACACGACGGTTATGTGTATGTAGACAAAACGGCACAGGTGTATGAACTGTTTAACACAAACAAATACTACTTCCTGAGCCGTCCGCGGCGTTTCGGCAAGAGTCTGCTTCTGTCGACAATTGAAGCATACGCACTGGGAAAGAAGGATCTTTTCAAGGGACTGGCGCTGGAAAAGCTGGAAAAAGACTGGACCGTATATCCGGTACTGCATCTGGATTTGAACACACAGAAATACGATACTCCCGAATCGCTGACCAGCATTCTGAATGATAACCTGTGCACCTGGGAAAACAGATATGGCGCACGTGAAAGTGAGACAAGCCTCTCTCTCCGTTTCCAGGGCATTATCCGCCGTGCCTGCGAACAGACCGGACGCCGGGTGGTGATCCTCATTGACGAATACGACAAGCCCATGCTGCAGGCTATCGGCAACGAAGCTTTGCAGAATGAATACCGCAGTACCCTGAAGGCTTTTTACGGGGCTCTGAAATCCATGGACGGATGCATCCGCTTCGCTCTGCTGACAGGTGTGACCAAGTTCGGCAAAGTCAGTGTGTTCAGTGACCTGAACAACCTGCGGGATATTTCCATGATTAACCAGTATGCAGAGATTTGCGGCATCAGTGAGAAGGAAATCCATACCTGGTTTGAAGAAGACATCCATGAACTGGCTGCAGCTACCGGGATGAGTTACGAAGAGACCTGCAAGGAATTGAAAACCAATTACGACGGCTATCATTTCACAGAAAACGCGATCGGCATGTACAACCCGTTCAGCCTGCTGAATACCTTCGCCAACCGGCGCTTCGGCAGCTACTGGTTTGAAACGGGAACACCGACTTACCTGGTTGAACTGCTGAAATTGCACCATTTCCCGATTGAGGATCTGGAACACATCGTGACCAGCCAGCCGGTACTGGACAGCATCGACACGGCTTCCACCGATCCCATCCCTGTCATTTACCAGAGCGGTTACCTGACCATCAAGGGTTACAACAGGATGTTCGAAAACTACACGCTGGGCTTCCCCAACCGGGAGGTGGAACAGGGATTCTTCAAGTTCCTCCTGCCAAATTATGCTTCGGTGAGCGTCAGCAAGTCGCCCTACCAGATCCAGTGTTTTGTGGAAGAAATCATGGCAGGAAAGGTGGACGATTTCTTTGAGCGTCTGAAAACGATGTTTGCCGACATTCCCTACGAACTGGCTCGTGACCGGGAAGTGCACTATCAGAACATCCTTTACATCATTTTTAAACTGATGGGCTTCTATGTACAGGTGGAATACCATACGAACCGGGGACGGATTGATCTGGTGCTCCATACACAGGACTACGTGTACATCATGGAATTCAAACTGAACGGAAGTGCGGAAGAAGCGCTGGCACAGATCCGGGCAAAAGGCTACGCAGAGCCTTTTGCCAAGGACAAACGTACGGTCTACAGGATCGGTGTCAACTTCAGTGACGAGATCCGGAATATTCAGGACATCAAAATCGAAACTCTCTAACAATATTCAGATATGACATCTTCCATCATCACTGCAGCCATGTTGGTCCTTATAGGCCTGCTGGTCTTGAAATTTCCCAAACTTATTGCCGGATACAACACCATGACTCCAGAGCAACAGAAGAAAGTGGACATCAAACGGCTCAAGACATTCATGTGCCGTGCATTCTGCGTCATGGGAATTGCCATCCTGCTTGTGTCCCTCCTCCTTCAGCCTTTCACCAGTGACATGATCATCAGCCTGGTCTCCGTACTGATCCTTGTGCCAGGAACCATCTATATGATCATCAAAGCCCAGCGCTACGACCATAACTGAGAAAGCCGGACTGCTCCGGCTATAAAAAAAACGTTTCGGCGTCCGGATGAATTTGTTTCGTTGTTTCATCATTACGTCGAAACGTTTTTTATAAATTCCCCGCTACAGATATGCAGCAGGGACAAATACCTTTGATATATCAGGACAGACCTTCGATTTCTCCGTTGACAATATCGATGTGCAGTGCCTGCGGTTCTTTGGGAAGTCCCGGCATACGCATGATCTCACCGGCTACAATGACCAGCATTTCCGCACCGGCATTGATCACGATGTCGCGCACGGCAAAGTTGAATCCGCTTGCCACACCATACAGCTTCGGGTCGGTTGAGAATGAATACTGAGTCTTGGCAATACAGATCGGGAAACGGGTGTAGCCCAGCTCCTGAATCATCTTCAGTTTCTTGCGGGCAGCCGGACCGAACAGTACCTGTTTGGCTCCATACAGTTCGCAGGCTACCTTGGTTACTTTTTCTTCAACAGAATCCGTTTCATCATAAGCAAAGCTCAATGGCTGAGAAGGCTGCTTTTCGATGGTATCAACTACCAGCTGAGCCAGCTCTACGGCACCGTCACCACCTTCCATGAAGGCGTTGTTAATGGCAAAGCCCACTCCGATTTCTTCGCAATGACGGCGTACGAAATCCAGTTCCTCATCCGTATCGTTGGCATAGCGGTTGAACGCAACGACAACTGTCTGACCGAACGACTGAAGGTTTTCGATATGCTTGTCAAGGTTCTTGACACCCTCTTTCAGACCTTCCATGTTCGGTTCCTTGATCAGTTCGGGAGCCACACCTCCGTGCATCTTCAAGCCCTGTGCAGTAGCTACCAGCACGGTCAGCTTGGGCTGGAGTCCACCCTTGCGGCATTTGATATCATAGAATTTCTCGGCACCCAGATCCGCACCGAATCCGGCTTCCGTAATGGCATAGTCACCGAAAGTCATCGCCAGCTTGGTTGCCAGGATAGAGTTACATCCGTGAGCGATATTGGCAAACGGACCTCCGTGGATGAAGGCAGGCGTATGCTCAGTGGTCTGCACCAGGTTCGGCGAAATGGCATCCTTCAGCAATACAGTGATGGCTCCGGCCACACCCAGATCTTTCACCGTGAAAGGCTTGTTGTCAATGGTGAAGCCCAGCAGAATATTCTCGATACGGCGACGCAGGTCGTCTTCATCCGTAGCCAGACACAGGATAGCCATGATTTCCGAAGCCGGAGTGATGTCGAAGCTTGATTCGCGGGTAATTCCGTTGGTCTTGCCTCCCAGCCCGGTTACGATGTAACGCAGACCACGGTCGTTTACGTCAAGTACGCGGTTCCAGAGCACTTCCTTCAGGGCAAATCCGTTGTCCTGGTTCTGATACATATAATTATCCAGCAAAGCGGCGATCATATTGTGTGCCGAAGTGATGGCGTGGAAGTCACCCGTAAAGTGGAGGTTGATCTTCTCCATCGGAAGTACCTGTGCATATCCTCCTCCGGCAGCTCCACCCTTCATGCCGAAACAGGGGCCGAGTGAAGGCTCACGAAGAGCACAGATGGCTTTCTTGCCGATCTTGTTCAGTCCCAGTGCCAGACCGATGGAAACAGTGGTCTTACCGATACCGGCCTTGGTCGGAGTGATGGCAGTCACCAGGATCAGGTTGCTGCGTTTCACCTTTTCTTCATCAATGAGTGACTCGGACACCTTGGCAATATAGCGTCCGTAATTAGAGATTTCTTCTACGGGGATGTCATAGTCCCGTGCAATTTGTTTGATTTTTACCAGCTCGATGCTGCGTGCGATTTCTATATCCGATTTCATACGTAGTTTGAAAATTGAAAGCACAAAGTTAACAAAAATCTCCGGAATATCCGAAGAAAAACGGAGAATCCTCCCTGCGGTGACGGATTTCAGATGGAAGCAGCATCCAGCACCCAGTGCTTCAGTGCCTGGCTGATACCGTCTTCTTCAACGGACGAGGTCACATAATCGGCCACAGCCTTCAGAGACTCGTTGGCATTGCCCATGGCCACTCCGATTCCGGCTTCCCGGATGATGGGGATATCGTTGCCTCCGTCTCCGAAAGCCATGGTTTCTTCACGCTTCAGTCCCTTCCAGGCCATGACAGCCCGAAGCCCCTTCCCCTTGTCGGTATCCCGGGCCGTAATGTCGGCAAAGTCCGGATACCAGCGCCCCGAACAGCATTGGGACAACTGGGGCAGAACGATTTTCTCTTCTTCCTCAGTGATGACCGGTGTCAGCTGGAGCACTTCCTGCCCCTGAAGGAAATCCAGAGAATCCACTTCTTTCAGATCCCGGACATTCAGCATCTGCCGGAAGATAAAGTCGGACTTCTCATTGGCATTGTACATTGCCAGATCCTTCTCGCCCACCACCATGCAGGAGAAATTCATTTCGTCAGCCAGACGAATCAGGGTCTGCACATCCTTGCGGGGAATCGGGCTACAGGAAATGACCTGTCCGTCCATAAAGCAATAGGCTCCGTTGACAGTGATGTATCCGTCGATCAGATGCCGGATATCCCCCAGATTGTTGATGAGTGCAAACGGCCTGCCTGTAGAAATATATACCTGGATTCCCCGTTCCTTGGCCTGCTCAATGGCACGTACGGCCGAAACCGGTATCTGATGGGTCTGGAAGCTGACCAGTGTCCCGTCAATGTCAAAAAATAATGCTTTTATCATAATTGGAGTTTGTCAATAGAAATTTCAGATTTCATCCAGCGGCTTCAGCCGGTGTTCCTTCATCCGCCTGAACTGGGTAGGCGACAATCCCGTCAGCGACTTGAACTGGGCACTCAGATGGGCTACGCTCGAATAATGCATCCGGTCAGCAATCTCACTGACACTCAGTTCATCATAGAAGAGCAGTTCTTTCACCCGTTCGATCCGCTGCTGAATGGAATATTTTTCAATACTGATCCCCTGAAGCTCGGTGAACAGCTTGCTGAGAAAACTATATTCGCGGTGACACTTGTCCTGCAAATATTCGGACAGGTTCTGCCGGTCCTGCAAATCCGGATCGCGCACATACCCGATCACTCCCAGACGGATCTGTTCCACCATCCGCATCCGCCGGTCGTCGATCACCTCAAAACCGACCGCCTCCAGCTGTTCCCGAATGCGCTGGAACTGTTCAGGAGACAAGGGAGCGGCAAGTGTGACCATACCCAGTTCCACTTTCAGCGGCAAAATGCTTTCTTTCCGGAAAATGTCCGTAACGGTCATTATACACCGGCGGCATACCATATTCTTTATATAAATTGTCGTTTCCATGATCCGTATGCAAAGATAGTAAATGTTTCGCAAGTGAACAGCTTCCCTTCCCGCTTTCTCGTTCCGGTCTCTCCGGATTCAGCCTGTTTCAAGCAGCTGTAAGATGGGCAGACGGCCCTCCGGAAATCCTTGCAGGCAGACCTCTGTAACCCCTTCTGCAATACCGTCTGAATAATTATTTTGCATAAAGATTTGGAAAATATTCAAATCATACTTACCTTTGCACCGTCAAATCACAAGAACCAATGAAAGAAAGAATGATACATATCCCGACTTCCTGTCTGCCGCACAAAATTGCCTGTGGCAGCCACCGGATCGTGCATATCCATTGGTTCAGCGGGTTCCAATGAGGTTTTGCCGCATCCGGCGGCCTGATACGAGATCAGAAATCAGTTTATCCAACCTCATAATTACGTTTTATATGTTTACCATTATCGGATTTATGTTGACGGGTATCACATTAGGATACCTGTTCAGAAATATTGCCTGGCTGCAAAAGACAGAAAAAAGCATTTCACTGACCATCATCCTCCTGCTGTTCCTTCTGGGAACCTCAGTAGGCTCCAATCAGCTAATCGTCAACAATCTGGCCACCTTCGGAGGACAGGCCGCCATACTGGCTCTTTCGGCTACATGCGGCAGCATCCTGGCTTCCTGGATGGTACTGAGATTCTTTTTCAGGAAAGGAGGTGAACAATGAAAGGCAGTATCATTGTCCTGCTCTTCTTTGCGGCAGGATGTCTGTTGGGAGTAATGGGATGGCTTCCGTTCAATCCGGAAGGCAGTAACCTCACCTTATACATGCTTTATGCGCTGATGCTGCAGGTGGGACTGAGCATCGGTTCCAGCAAGGACCTGAAGTTCATCGTGGGAAGCCTGCGTCCGAAGTACCTGCTGATTCCGCTGGGAACCGTATGTGGCACACTTCTCTTCTCCGCACTGGCCAGCCTGCTGCTCTCACGCTGGAGCATCTTCGACTGCATGGCGGTAGGAAGCGGATTTGCCTACTATTCGCTCTCGTCCATCCTGATTACACAGTTCAAGGAACCCTCCATCGGACTGCAACTGGCAACGGAACTGGGTACCATTGCCCTGCTGGCAAACATCTTCCGCGAAATGATGGCACTTCTGGGCACTCCCTTACTTTGCAAATATTTCGGGAAACTGGCACCTATTTCAGCAGCGGGAGTAAACTCCATGGACGTGGTTCTTCCGTTGATCACGCGCTATTCAGGCAAAGACATGATGCCTGTCGCCATTTTCCACGGCATCCTGATCGACATGAGCGTTCCCTTTTTTGTATCTCTGTTCTGCCGGCTGTAGAATTGTCAGCCGGCTGTCTCCGTGTCTTCAAAAATTTTTATACCTTTGGTCCGCTAACAAAAAAAATCCGACAGTCATGCAATTCAACAATTCACAGTTACGTCGGCAGGACCGGCTATTGGACGAAAAGAGAGCTTTCCAGCTTTTGAAGGAAGGTACATACGGCATCCTCTCCATGCAGGATGAAAATGGAGAAGGAGCTTACGGAATCCCAGTCAATTATGTTTGGGATCACGGAAATTCCATTTATATACACTGCGCCCCCGTGGGACGGAAGCTGCGCTGCATGGACGCCTGCAACAAGGTCTCCTTCTGCGTAGTAGGACATACGGAAGTGCGCCCTGATCAGTTTACAACCGCATACGAAAGTGTCGTTCTGCGCTGTTCAGCCTATCGCACCCTGCATGAAGCAGAACGCATGTCAGCTCTTTCCCTGCTGATTGCCAGGTATTGTCCCGGTCATAAGATAGCAGGCATGGGATATGCCGAAAAGAATTTCCTGCGCACAGAAATCGTTCGTCTGGATATCGAAGAGATCAGTGCCAAAACTAACCCGATATTCACAGCCGGTGCCCATGGAACAGAAAGCCGTTGATTATTCTTACCGCAGTATCTGGCTGATGGCCTACCCCATTCTGATCAGTCTGATTATGGAACAGATGATCGGAATCACCGATACCGCCTTTCTGGGAAGGGTCGGTGAAGTGGAACTGGGTGCTTCAGCCATTGCCGGAGTATACTATCTGGCCATTTTCATGATCGGTTTCGGCTTCACGGTCGGTTCGCAGATTCTGATGGCCCGCCGTAACGGAGAAGGCAACTACAAAGCAATCGGAGGCATCTTCTATCAGGGAATTTACTTCCTCCTGCTGATGAGTGCAGTGATCTTTACCGTCTCCCAGGTCTATTCTGAGGAGATACTCGGACTGCTCGTCACTTCCGACAAGATTGCCGGAGCAGCCTCCAGCTATATCCACTGGCGGGTGTACGGCTTTTTCTTCTCTTTCATCGGCGCCATGTTCCGTGCATTCTTCGTAGGAACTACCCAGACCCGTACCCTGACGCTGAACTCCATCGTGATGGTACTGGCCAATGTGATATTCAACTATACCCTGATTTTCGGAAAATTCGGCTTTCCTGCTCTGGGTATTGCCGGAGCAGCCATCGGTTCTTCCCTTGCCGAACTGGTATCTGTGATCTTCTTCGTGATCTATACCTGGCGCCGGATAGACTACCGAAAATACGGGCTTAACCGGATTCCGGCTTTCCGTACCCGTTCGCTTACACAGATCATGAACGTTTCCCTGTGGACCATGGTACAGAATTTCATTTCCCTGTCTACCTGGTTCCTGTTCTTCATTTTCGTGGAACATCTCGGTGAACGCCCTCTGGCCATATCAAACATCATCCGCAGCGTTTCCAGTCTGCCGTTCATGACCATCATGGCTTTTGCATCGACATGCAGTGCCCTGGTCAGCAATGCCATCGGACGGGGTGATACCGCTCAGGTCCGCTCGCTTATCGGCCGTCATATCCGTCTGTGCTCCTGCATCGTATTGCCGGTCATTGCGCTGATTGCCCTGTTTCCCCATCCGGTACTCCGCATCTATACAGACATTCCGGAGCTGGTGGAAGCCAGTGTTCCAACCCTCTGGGTACTGTGTTCCTCATACCTGGTCATGATTCCGGGAAACATCTATTTTCAGTCCGTTTCAGGCACCGGAAATACACAGGCCGCCTTTATCCTTGAACTGGGTGCGCTGGTGATTTATCTGGTCTATATTACCATCGTCATTCAGGGGCTGAAAGCAGACGTTGCCTTCTGCTGGACTGCTGAGCATCTGTATGCTTCCTGCATCGGTATCGTCAGCTATCTTTACCTGCGGAAAGGAAGCTGGAAGAACAAGAAAATCTAGAACGGGGAGAAACAAAACACTTCGGCGTGCAACCTGAAATGCTTCGATATTCAGGATTGCACGCCGAAGTGTTTTTTCAATATATGCAAGACTCAGACCAGCCCTTCCGGCTTATCTCAGTCTCTCGTATGCTTTTACCAGCATTTCGTCCTTGCCGATGGCACGGATAGCCAGCCACGAAAGAATGATCGAAATCAGTGGCAGACATACAGTCCATGACGGAACGAAAGAGGCATCTCCTTTCAGGTTCAGCACGAAAATGACCAGTGTGACATAATAGCCCACCAGCACCAGCATGTTGAACAGAGTCAGACGGATTTGAAGCATGCGCTTCTTGTAGAGGAAGATCGTCACCAGAGCAAGGATGGCAGAAACGGTCTGCAAGGCAAACAAGGCCCACGGAGCATAGTCTGACACTCCTTCTTCAGACACGAGCGCCAGATTGGTCAGTTCACTCATGTGATAATCCGGCGTAACGAAACTTCCTACCGGCAGTGAGATCATTACTACTGCCAGAATGGCTACAACCAGCAGATAAACGGTCTGAATGCGCTGTATCATAGTTCCGGCTTATTGCAGTCTTTCCTTTTCCTTGGCCGGGTTTCTGTAATACACCTTTCCTTCGATGTATTCCTGAGTAGCGATCAGAGTCGGCTTCGGAAGTTTTTCGTAGTAACGGGAAATCTCAATCTGTTCTCTGTTTTCAAAGACTTCTTCCAGGTTGTCGCTGTATGAAGCAAATTCCTGCAGCTTCTTGGAAAGATCGTTCTTCATTTCCACAGCAATCTGGTTGGCACGTTTGCCGATAATTGCTACGGTTTCGTATACATTGCCTGTATCTTCGCACAGTTCCATCATGTCACGGGTAACGGTGTTAGTAGGGGCATTTGTTTTTTTGTAATCCATAACTTATTGTTAATTATAAATTTAATGTGATTAATTATTCTTCAGTTGTTGTTGTGTCCTCATCCGGGTTCACATACTTGTTCGCTTCCTTGAAAATGGACTCCACCTCCTTGCGGTACTTGCTTTCGGGGAATTCATTGATAAAAGCATAATATTCGTCGATGGTGTCGCGCATACGGTCTTCCTTCTTTTCCAGCACACTTTCCTTGGCCATGCCATACTTTGCACGCAGGATCAGGATCGAAAGATCTTCACGCATCTTGGTATAAGGATATTCCTTCAGGATGTTCTGGGCAGTGATCACGGCTGCCAGATAGTTGTTACCGGTACTGCTGTACACGGCGTTACCCGTATAGGAGCCCAGGTCATAATACAGCTTGGCCGACATATACTCCTTCTCCACCAGCTTGTCCTGCAGTTCGAAGATCATGCTCTGAGCCTGATCCTTCCGTGAACTCATCGGGAAATATTCGATGAACATCTGCAGTTCCTCAATAGCCTTGTAAGTACTGCTCTGGTCCAGACGCGGTTCGGGAGTATCCAGATACAGCGCGCGTCCGCAGTTGAAGCGGGCCAGTTCCGTATAGGTTCCGCGCGGATAGGTTGTATAATAGGTATTGAAATAATGCGAAGCCGTCACGTAGTCACCCTGATTGAAATAGGTCATAGCCTGCATATACAGGGCTTCTTCCCCGTTCATCATACCTTTCAGGATATTGACCAGTTCTTCCAGAAGTGTAGCGGCCTTGGTGTTCTGCCCCTTGGCAAAATACTCTTTTGCTGCTTCGTATTTGTATTCAGAATCCGTGCTTTTCAGCACCTTGTTGTACTCTCCGCACGAAGTTAAGACTCCCGCGGAAAGGAGGGCCATTGCTATGTACTTTTTCATGTCAATCAATATAGTTGTGCAAAATTACTCTTTTCCAGTGAATAAATCAATACCCGCGGACATTTTAATATTATTTTCGCTTTCTCCGGGGCAAAAAAGGTCCGCTTCCGTGGCTTTTCCGACAGAAATACGTACCTTTACACTCACTTTTGATCACAATTTCACTGATTATGGACTTTGAACTGAAATCCGACTATCAGCTCACCGGCGACCAGCCGGAGGCTATCGCACAACTGACTGACGGAGTACTGAACGGCCTGCCCGCCCAGACACTGCTGGGAGTGACAGGCTCCGGAAAGACTTTCACCATCGCCAACGTGATCCGCAATGTCAACAAACCGACGCTGATCCTGAGCCACAACAAGACGCTGGCCGCCCAGCTCTACGGGGAGTTCAAGGCGTTCTTCCCCAACAATGCGGTGGAATATTACGTTTCCTACTACGACTATTACCAGCCGGAGGCATACCTGCCTTCCACGGATACATATATTGAAAAGGACCTGGCCATCAACGAAGAAATCGACAAGCTCCGGCTGGCGGCCACCTCTGCCCTGCTTTCAGGCCGGAAGGATGTCATCGTGGTTTCGTCCGTATCGTGCATCTACGGTATGGGAAATCCGGCCGACTTTTATAATAATGTGATCGAAGTCAGACGGGGCAAGCGCATGGACCGCAACGTCCTGCTCCGCCAGCTGGTGGACAGTCTCTACACCCGCAACGATGCCGAGCTGAACCGCGGGAATTTCCGGGTCAAGGGAGATACGGTGGATATCTTCCTGGCTTATACGGATCACATCCTGCGCATCATGTTCTGGGATGACGAAATTGACGGCATTGAGGAAGTCGATCCGGACACGGGAGCCCGTATCTCCACCTTCGATGAATACAAGATTTATCCGGCCAATCTTTTCATGACGACCAGGGAAAGCACCCTGAGAGCGATCCATCAGATTGAGGACGATCTGACCCTGCAGGTACAGCATTTTGAGGAAATCGGCAAGTTCTACGAGGCAAAGCGCCTGAAGGAACGGGTCACTTACGATATGGAAATGCTCCGCGAACTGGGACACTGTTCGGGCATCGAGAACTATTCCCGCTACTTCGACGGACGCGAAGCGGGTACAAGGCCCTACTGTCTGCTGGATTTCTTCCCGAAGGATTTCCTGATTGTCATCGACGAGAGCCATGTCAGCATCCCGCAGATTGGAGCCATGTATGGAGGCGACCGGGCCCGAAAGACCAACCTGGTGGAATATGGTTTCCGCCTCCCCGCTGCCATGGACAACCGGCCGCTGACCTTCGACGAGTTCCGGGAAATGGCGCGTCAGGTCATCTATGTCAGTGCCACTCCTGCCGAATATGAATTGCAGGAAAGTGAAGGGGTGGTCGTGGAACAGGTGATCCGCCCCACCGGACTGCTGGATCCGGTCATCGAAGTACGCCCCAGCCTGAACCAGATCGACGACCTGATGGAAGAAATCCAGCAGCGCATCGAGGCTCAGGAAAGGGTGCTCGTCACCACACTGACCAAGCGTATGGCAGAGGAACTGACGGACTATCTGTCACGCCACGGCATCCGCTGTACCTATATCCACAGCGATGTGGAAACCCTGGAGCGGGTGAAGATCATGGAAGAACTGCGTCAGGGTATTTTCGACGTCCTGATCGGTGTCAACCTGCTGCGTGAGGGACTCGATTTGCCGGAAGTGTCCCTCGTAGCCATCCTGGATGCCGACAAGGAAGGATTCCTGCGCTCTCACCGTTCCCTGACACAGACTGCCGGACGTGCTGCCCGGAATGTCAACGGAAAGGTGATCATGTATGCGGACAAGATCACGGACAGCATGCGGCAGACCATCGACGAGACCAACCGCCGGCGGGAGAAGCAGCTGGCCTACAACGAAGCCAACGGAATCACTCCCCGCCAGATCAGGCGCAGTCACACCAACATCCTGCTGGGAAACCAGGAGGCAGAGACAGGACAGGGAAAGAAGGCAAAAGAATATGCCGACATGCCGGACGGCCTCATGATGGCTGCCGACCCGATTGTGGAATACATGTCGAAGGATCAGCTCAAACGCAGTGTCGACCGCACCCGCAAGCTGATGCAGGAAGCAGCCAGGAAACTGGACTTCATCGAAGCTGCCCAGTACCGCGACGAACTGATCCGGCTCGAAGAGGTTCTCAAACAGAAGAACGGATAGCGGACAAACGGATAACAGACGGACCGGTCAGAGTTTCTCCAGCACGAAGCAGTCCAGATCCGGTGTCCAGGTCAGACGGCTTCCGATGCTCACCGTGTTGTATCCTTTTTGCAGGTCAACGGTCAGTTCCGCGCGGCAGACTCCTTTCGAACGGTCCGTTTCCAGCTCCGTCAGGCTTACCCGGGTTCCGTTGACCGTCACTTCCAGTCTCCGGTCATTGATTTCGCGTTCCCGCTTGGCTGCCGGCACATAACAGACGGTCATCCTGTAACGGCCGCCCTCTTCGCTGAACACCTCGTTCCAACGGGCATAATTGTCCCGGTGACCGCCCAGATTGGTGACAAGCATGCCTCCGGAAGCTCCCTCATAAGGCAGATAAGCCACTCCCCGCGGACGCTTGGCCAGGTTGTCAAACTGATGCAGATAAGCCTGTTCTGCTTCGTAGCGCACCGGCTCCAGCCGTTCCTCACCTTCCATGCGAAGGATTTTGACTCCGTGGGCCGGCACGTCATACTGGAAACTGCCCGTCACCCGTCCTTCGTCTTTCCGCTTCACCAGATCACGCACACGTGTCTTGCCGGCCAGTTCCAGAATCTCCAGAGGCACCCGGAAGGAGCAGACCGAATCCGAGGGATTATACAAAGCCACGGCACGCACCTTGCCCCGTTTCTGTTCGATATCTTTCACCAGCACATAGCCGCCTCCTTCATGCTGCACGATGTATGCCTGCAACCCCAGCGGATCCTGGTTCAGGGCAATCAGTTCCTCGTTGCGGAGCAGTTTCAGCGACTCCTCCGGAATCCGGGTCAGGTCACATCCGATCAGCAGCGGCGAACTCATGATACACCACATGCCGAAATGCGTCTCTTCCTCTTCCGGTTTCAGGCCGCGTCCGATCTCCAGCATGTCCATATCGTTGTAATGCCCGCCTCCCGCATAAGCCGAGAGATACAGGTTCATATCAATGCAGCGTTTCACGGCTGCCCAGTTCGGAGCGATGTCAGGACTGATTCTCCAGGAACGGGCCAGATTCCGCACCCAGGTCCCCGGATAAGCCCAGCGGCAGATATTCAGGGAGATATTCCGGGGACAGACTTCCCGGATCGCCCGTACGATCTCCGTATAGCGTTCCTGTTCGTCCAGTTCCAGCTGCTGGCCGGCCCCGCAATAGTCTATCTTGATAAAGTCGAATCCCCATTCATTGAAAAACAGGTCTGCATCCTGGCGTTCAAAGCCGTACAGCCCTACCCCGATGCCATGCTTGTCGGCATCCCAGATCGATCCGCAGGTATTGGCCCCGGCCTCCGAATAGATTCCGGCCTGGAGTCCGAGTGAGTGAATATAGGCAGCCACGCCCTTCAGCCCGTTCGGAAAACGTTGCGGATGCGTATGCAGCCGTCCTTTCTCGTCCCGGTAGCCGAAAAATCCGTCGTCAATGTTCACATAGCGGTATCCGGACTCCTTCAGCCCCAATCCCACCATGGCATCAGCCTGCTTCCGGATCAGTGCTTCATCAATGTTCACCCGATATGTATTCCAGGAACTCCACCCCATTACAGGTGGTTCGATCCATTCGTTCTGGGCATTCATTCCCCCGACGCCGCCCAGCATCAGCAGGCAGGCAACCCATTTTCTTCCAGTTTTCAGTGTTTTCATATGACAGTCATTTATGTTTCCTGCAAATATAGGATAATTTTGCGGATCTCTCATTGCCACGGGAGAAATGAAAACAAAAATGCCCATGCATTTGCACGGGCCAAAAAACAACACCGCCGGACAGGATTGTCCGGCAGAACTAATCTAAATCACTTCTGTGCAACATCAATGCCTTTATTCCGCAGAGTAACAGCCATCAGACGCACATAGTCAGCATATTGCTTCTCGTTCAGCGTTTGCTTCATCAGTTTCAGGTTTCCGTAAACAGCGTTGCGCACTTTCTCATCGCTGTTTTTCTTCGCACGCAAGGCACGGCTCATCTCGCCCTGGAAATAGTCGCAGATGTTCTCTACTTCCTCGTGCTGGTCAGAAGTCAACTGCAAATAGTGGCTCAGCTTCACCTTATTGATGCTGGCGTCCCAACGTGCAGCTGACTTCGTTTCATTTCCCTGAGTTCCTCCCGCAAATACAGATGCGGAAAAAGCCAATGCGGCTACCAATGTTAATCCTGTTCTTTTCATCTTTTACCTTAAAAATTTAATTAATACCTGAATTAAAAACCTTAAAATAAGAATTTTGTTACCTTAAAAACTTTCTTTTACCTTCGCAAAGGTAAGCACCGGAAATCAAACAGAAAAGCAATTAACAGATAAAAACACAGAAATGTGTCATTTATTGACAAACATCAAGAAAACACTTTCAAATAAACAAATTACATTACATTTCTGTAACATTTCGACATGTTCGTTAGCAATATTGCCCCTCCCTTTGCCTTCTCCCCTGTCTTAATTTACAGAACGCTGCCAAATAGGAAAAGATTGTACAACATTCGGAAATTATAAAAGAAAAATTGCGGATATTTCCGACTTCTTGCTATATTTGCGGGCAAATACTAATGAAAACTTATGAAAAACGACAATTTGTACTTACACCCCGAGTTGGAGACGCTCTCCCGCTCCCCGACTGGAGAAGCTGCAGATGGAAAGACTGCAGCAGACCCTTGCCCGCTGTATGCGCATTCCCTTCTATAAACAACGGTTCGCTGCCTGCGAACTCCGGCCTGAAGATATCCGAACCCTCGACGACGTACGGAAACTCCCGTTTACCACCAAGCAGGATCTGCGCGACAACTATCCCTTCGGGCTCTCTGCCGTTCCTTTGGAAGAGGTCGTACGCCTCCATTCTTCCAGCGGTACCACCGGCACTCCCACCGTCATCCTGCACACACAGCACGACCTTGACGAATGGGCTAATGCCGTAGCCCGCTGCCTTTATATGGTAGGACTGCGTCCGGGAGACATCTTCCAGAACTCTTCCGGCTATGGAATGTTCACCGGCGGGCTGGGCTTTCAATATGGTGCTGAAAGGCTGGGAATGCTGACTGTACCTGCTGCTGCCGGAAACACCAAACGCCAGTTGAAATTCATCTCCGATTTCGGCACAACGGCCCTGCATGCCATTCCGAGCTATGCCGGACGCCTGTATGAAGTGATGGAAGAAATGGGCATCGATCCCCGCCGGGATACCCGCCTGCGTACCCTGATCATCGGAGCCGAACCTCATTCCGAAGAACAACGCCGCCGCATCGAAGATATGCTGGGTGTAAAAGCCTACAACTCTTTCGGCATGTCCGAAATGTGCGGTCCCGGTGTGGCTTTTGAGTGCCCCGAACAGAACGGACTCCACATCTGGGAAGACTATTACATCGTGGAGATCGTCGATCCCCAGACCCTCGAACCGGTGCCCGACGGTGAAGTGGGCGAACTCGTGCTGACAACCATCAACCGCGAAGCCATGCCTCTGCTGCGCTACCGCACCCGCGACCTGACCCGCATCCTTCCCGGAGAATGCCCCTGCGGCCGTCACCACAAACGTCTGGACCGCATGAAGGGACGAAGCGACGATATGATGATCCTCAAGGGAGTCAACATCTTCCCGATCCAGATCGAAAACATCCTCATGCAGTTCCGCGAACTGGGCACCGATTACCTCATCACGCTGACCAACCTCGAAGCCAACGACGAAATGACCGTCGAGGTGGAACTCAACGAGTTTACCGACGACTACGGCTTCCTCCAGCGCCTGACCAAGGAAATCACCCGCCAGCTGAAGGACGAAATCCTCATCACTCCGCGTGTGAAACTCGTGCCCAAAGGCAGCCTGCCCAAGCAGGAAGGCAAGGCAGTCCGCGTAAAAGACCTGCGCAAGACATTGATTTAATGAACTTTCAAAACAAGAAACAAACTTATGACCATTCATCAATTATCCGTTTTCGTGGAAAACAAGTCGGGAACCTTGCTTCAGGTGCTCGAACTCTTCAAGGAAGCCGGCATCCAGCTCATCGCTTCCACCATTTCCGATACGGTGGAATATGGAATCTACCGCATCATCTGTTCCGAACCGCAGCGGGCGTATGACACCCTGAAGCAGGCCGGTATTTCCGTCAGCATGTCCGAAGTCTTTGCCATCACCCTCGACAATACCCCGGGACAGGCTGCCGATGCGGTCCGCCGTTTCAGTGAAGCTGGAATCGGCATCTCCTACCTCTATTCCTTCCTGCTCGGAGGAAAAGGTATCCTGGTGTTCCGTACCGACAACAACGATCTGACACGCAATGTCATCCTGACCCACCGGATGAACTACATCGACGAGCAGGCACTCACTGCCATCTGAATCATCTGAAACAACTTTATATGAAAATCCTCCTGTCTTCAGCCTCAGACAAGTCCAGGCCGGAAAACAGGAGGATTTTATTTTTCATACCGCAAAATCAATCCGGAGACAGGCTGCCCCATCTGTCCGGAAAAATCTTCTTCAGCAAGAATCCACAAATAACAGGCGGCTATTCCGTGAAAGCCCCGCAGAAAGTCCGCATGCTCTCAGCGGAAAGTCAGAAATTTGTTGCAGGAGAAATTCACGGCCCCGTAAATAAAGAGTCCCAGGAACTGAGCCAGATACTCATTGCAGCGCAGAAGTTCCACCAGCACCAGCAGGAACACAAACTGCGCACTATAAGCCAGCGCGAAAGCCCCCGCAAAGAACAGCATCTGATGCCACACCGTATTCTTCTTGTCTTCCTTGTCCAGCGGGAAAATCCAGTACTTGCACCAGATAAAGTTATGAATCTGCGACACCACATACGCCGTCACATTGGCCAGCATGTAATCCTCCTTCCTGATGTGCATCATCAGCCAGACCACAAAGGCCGCAATGAGCGCATTAAGCGTTCCGATTATTGTAAAGCGCAGAATTCGTACACGTTCTTTCATTCACCAGGTTTTCAGGGTTTTCACAATAGGGGTTTTTACGATAGAAATTTTCACAAATCGTTTTTTCATAAAATGAAGGACACGAAATATCACATCCCATGTCCTTCCTATGAAAAATTTTCAAAAAAACTTCGATAAAAAATTAATCTTTATCTACAATCCTCAAATTCAGTTCATCTAATTGTTTCTGGTCGAGGAATCCCGGAGCATCCAGCATCACGTCGCGTCCTGAATTGTTCTTCGGGAATGCGATACAGTCGCGGATGGAATCCAGTCCTGCGAACAGAGATACCCAGCGGTCGAGTCCGTATGCCAGACCTCCGTGAGGAGGAGCACCGAACTTGAAGGCGTTCATCAGGAAGCCGAACTGCTCCTGAGCCTTCTCGGGTGTAAAGCCCAGAATCTCAAACATCTTGGCCTGAAGCTGTGAGTCATGGATACGGATAGATCCTCCACCTACTTCCACACCATTGACCACCATATCGTAAGCATCTGCACGCACAACTGCCGGATCAGTATCCAGTAAAGGAATATCCTCATCTTTCGGATGAGTAAACGGATGGTGCATAGCCATCAGACGGCCTTCCTCTTCGCTCCATTCAAACATCGGGAAGTCAACAACCCACAGGCAGGCAAACTTGTTCTTGTCGCGCAGTCCCAGCTGGTTGCCCATTTCCAGACGCAGCTCGCACAACTGCTTGCGCGTCTTCATCGCATCGTCGCCGCTAAGGATGAGAATCAGGTCGCCCGGTTTGGCACCGAAGGCTTCCTTCATCTGCTGCAATACTTCCTGTGAATAGAACTTGTCCACGCTTGACTTCACGTTGCCGTCAGCTTCCACACGGGCGTAAACCAGTCCCTTGGCACCGATCTGCGGACGTTTCACAAATTCGGTCAGCTGGTCCAGCTGCTTGCGGGTGTAGTGTGCAGCACCTTCGGCACAGATACCGCCGATGTAAGCTGCATTGTCGAATACAGAGAATCCGTATCCCTTCAGGATGTCCATCAGTTCCACGAACTTCATGCCGAAACGCAGGTCCGGTTTGTCGCTGCCGTAATATTTCATGGCATCTGCCCAGGGCATGCGCAGGAACGGTTCAGTCAGTTCCACGCCGCGCAGTTCCTTAAACAGGTGCTTGGCCATACCTTCAAAAGTCTCGATAATGTCTTCCTGTTCAACGAAGCTCATTTCGCAGTCAATCTGCGTAAACTCCGGCTGGCGGTCGGCACGCAGGTCCTCATCGCGGAAACACTTCACGATCTGGAAGTAGCGGTCGAAGCCCGAAACCATCAGCAGCTGCTTGAGCGTCTGCGGAGATTGCGGCAGCGCATAGAACTGTCCCGGATTCATGCGCGAAGGAACGACAAAGTCGCGGGCGCCTTCGGGAGTCGAACCGATCAGCATCGGAGTTTCCACTTCCAGGAATCCCAGTCCGTCCAGATAACGGCGCACTTCCATGGTCATGCGGTGACGCAGTTCCAGGTTCTTGCGCACAGCCGTACGGCGCAGGTCCAGATAACGGTATTTCATACGCAGGTCATCCCCGCCGTCGGTATTGTCCTCGATGGTAAACGGAGGAGTCTGTGCCGAATTCAGCACGGTCAGCCCTTCCACTGTGATTTCCACCTCACCCGTAGGCAGGTTGGGATTCTTGCTGGAACGTTCGTTCACCGTACCCTTTACCTGAATGACATACTCACGGCCCAGGTGACTGGCCTGTTCGCAAAGTTCTGCGTTCACGTCCGTGTTAAACACCAGCTGGGTGATACCGTAACGGTCGCGGAGGTCAACAAAAGTCATACCTCCCATCTTGCGTACACGCTGTACCCATCCGGCCAGCGTCACGCTCTTTCCTGCATCAGCGATTCTCAGTTCGCCGCATGTATGATTTCTGAACATATCTTCAATCTTGTTTTTTTCTTCGCACAAAGATAATACATGTTTTTTACATGCCCAAACCTTCCGCCTATTTTTCGCACTTCTTTCCCCGCTAAGGCTCGCCCAGACATTTTACGATCAGTTCCACCTCCGGTTTCAGGTAATATTTCCGTGTCTTCTCATAACCCATGCGGCGGAGGCCCTCCCACAGTTCCGGACACCCCTGTATCCAGCGGCTCAGGTTCTGTGAAGCCGTTTTCTGCCGGCTTTGCGGGAAATACATCCGGGCCAGTTCACTCTTGTGGTAGATCCGCAGCCGGAATTCCCCGGTCTCTTCTGCCACACAGGATCGTTCATTCAGGTTCATTTTTTCTTCAGTTTTCCAGGTTTCTTACTACCTATAAAGATACAAAAAATATCCCGGAACACCAAGTGCTCCGGGATATTTTTCAGGAAAAATTCCGGGGGATTATCCGAACAGCCTGCACCGTCCCCGGCATTTCTGTTCCGCCAGGTCACTCTCCACATCATAGCAGGGACAGAGCTTGATCCACTCTTCCGGTTCCACCACTCCGTCGCCGTCCCTGTCCGGGCTCAGATCCCTGTGGCCCACCACCTTCCGGATTCTGTAGTCCTCACAGAGCACCCTCACCAGTACGCGGATCGACCGTTTCTGTTCCTCGGTCCGGGTGTCTGCCGGATTCCCTCCCGCATCCAGTCCCCCTTCATACGCAATGCCGATGCTGTTCGCGTTATGCCCTTTCGCATGTGCGCCCGCCTGTCCCACCGGACGCATGGAACAGATCTCTCCGTCACGCCGCACGTAATAATGATACCCGCACCCGTTGAATCCCCGCTGCCGGTGCATCCGGTCCAGTTCAGCCGGAGAGAGGGACTTGTCCTCTCTCGTGGCCGTACAGTGAATGACAATCAGGTCAATCTTTCTCATTCTCCACTCCTTTCTTTCCATTTCCCGGTCAGGATGCAAAGCAGGCATCTCAGAATCCGGACAATTACTTTTACTGCTTTCATACTTCCATCATTTTACGGTCAGACACCCATTCCGCCTCCTTCCTCTTCTTCCCCGGCTTCAGCCGTCTTCTTAACCGGCACACGCTCATACGACAGGTTCGCCAGCGCATCCTGCAGGGTCAGTCCCGGACGGAAGTTGATGCGTGCCCTCTCGATCAGCCCGACATGGTATTCCTCTTCCACTTCCGCTCCCTTGCCGCTCAGTCCCAGCTGGAGCGATCCCAGTTCACCCAGACGCACGATTTCACCGCTCTGCAGCCCCTCGCTCACCACATCTTCCAGAGCCGTCAGCACCGCCATGGTGTCCGCCCTCGTCACCGTACATTCCCGCTGGATGCGCTCCGCAATCTCACGGATTCCCATCACCCCGCGCGCCTGAGCCTGTGCATAATACTTCACCGGAGCCCCTTTGTCGCCCGGATTCTTTCTTCCCACTACTGAATAAGTCACTGCTTTCTCCATACACAATTTGTTTAAAAGGTTAGTACTTGTTTTAATTTGACAAAACAAAGATACGACACCCCTTCCCCCGCCATGTAGACATTTGCAGGGTTGTGTAGACTTAAAGGGAAAATATTTTTTTGTTTAACTGTCATTATTACAGATCAATGCCATGCAGCAGAAAAAGTACTCTTTTTAATGCTAATTCTAGGTTTTATAGGAACTCGCATTTGAAAACCCCTAAATCTTCAGTTTAGGGGATGAAAAATGCGGGGTAGCGCAGCTACCCTTGGTTTTCGATGTATTTTTTGATGGTTTCCTGACTGACATTTCCGACTGATGACACAAAATATCCATCCGTCCAAAATGTGTTTTCCCAGTAAAATACATGTCTAAGGTAATTTTCATGTCTTTTCCAAATGGCAGTTGTTGACATTTGTTTTAGCCTCCTTACGATTTGCAGCGGAGAGAGTTTTGGTTCGCTGCATATCATCATGTGAATATGGTCTTTGTCGGTTTCCATGACCTCAATGTTAAAGTCTGACAGGTCTGATATGTTCTGCATGATTTGCTTCATGTCATATTCCACTGCTCCAATGAGTAGCTTCTTCCTGTATTTGCATACAAATATCACGTGATATTTGATGAGAAACTTCGAGTGGTTCTTTTAAATGTAATCTTTCTGTATCATGGTCTCATTTTAAATCGTTACTTTTTGCCATATGTTACGTGCCTACAAATATAGAATCTATCCGACAGATGAGCAGAAGGTTTTGTTTGCAAAGACCTTCGGCTGCTGCCGTTTTGTCTATAATTGGGCATTGAACCTGAAAATCACAGCCTACAAGGAACGCAAGGAAACGCTCGGCAACGTATACTTGACCAATTTGATGAAGAGCGAGCTGAAGGTGGAGCATGCGTGGCTTTCTGAAGTCAACTCCCAGTCCTTGCAGAGTTCCTTGCGTAATCTTGATACAGCCTATACCAATTTCTTTCGCAACACCAAGGCTGTCGGTTTCCCACGCTTCAAGAGCCGCAAGGACAAGCAGAGCTTCCTTTGCCCCCAGCATTGCCGTGTGGATTTTGAAAAAGGAACAATCACAATCCCCAAAGCGAAAGATATTCCTGCCGTGCTGCACCGCAGGTTCAAGGGTACGGTGAAGACTGTCACTATCAGCATGACCCCTTCGGAAAGATACTTTGCTTCCGTTCTGGTGGACACGTCCATGCAAGGAATGAAGCCTTCCGAACCGATGCGTGACACGACCGTCGGCATTGACTTGGGCATCAAGTCGCTTGCCGTATGTTCTGACGGACGCACGTTTGCCAATCCCAAGAACTTGCAGAGAAGCTTAGACCGCTTGAAGTTGCTACAAAAGCGGTTGAGCCGCAAACAGAAAGGTTCTGCCAACCGCAACAAGGCACGCATCCGTGTAGCCCGGCTACAGGAACACATAGCTAACAGCCGTAAGAACAGCCTTCACAAAATCACCCATGCACTCACGCACGACAGCCAAGTGCGCACTATCTGCATGGAAGATTTGAACGTGAAAGGGATGCAGCGTAACCACCATTTGGCACAAGCCGTAGGAGATGCTTCTTTCGGTATGTTCCTAACTTTGCTTGAATACAAGTGCAGTTGGTATGGCGTGAACCTCATTAAGATAGACCGCTTTGCCCCAAGTTCGAAGACCTGCGGCAAATGCGGCTATGTGTACAAAGAATTGAATCTTAGCGAGCGCAGTTGGACATGCCCGGAATGTGGTACACATCACGACCGGGGCTTCAATGCCGCTTGCAACATCAAGGAATTTGGCTTGAAAGCCCTACCCACGGAGCGTGGGAAAGTCAAGCCTGTGGACTGTCCTCTTGTGGATGACCGACCTCGTGTCCTAAAAAGCAATGGCAGGAAGAAGCAGGAAAAAAGAAAAGAGAGGAGGTATTGGTATCTCCGAAGCCGCTAAATCTTTAGTTTAGCGGTAGTTTTCACACGATGATTTCATCACCGAGCATTTTCGAAAATATAGCGAACCAGACCTGCCGCCTGTTTGGAAAACATTGGAAGTTATCTCAATGGGTACACTATCCAAGCTCTACGCAAATTTTTCGGATTCAGCAGCAAAACATGCTGTGGCAAGAGAATTCGGTTTGAAACACCACAAATTCCTGAGAAGTTGGCTGGAATGTCTTGCTGTACTTCGTAACTGTTGCGCCCATCACTCAAGACTGTCAAACCGTGTCTTTCCTGTCAAGCCAATGATGCCGGAGCGTATGCCGAACACTTGGATAACGGATTTTTCATTTCGCGAACAAACTCTTTATCCTCAACTCTGCTATGTAGTGTATTGGCTTAACTCCATTTTTACTGACAACACTTTTGTAACTGACTTCAAGCAGCTTTTGGCAAGACATCAATCAGTAAATCCGCACTTGTTAGGCTTCCCTTACAACTGGAAACAAGAGCCTTTGTGGAAATAAATTAAGCTGATACTATTTTTATCAGACAATTTATCCCTCCCCGGGATCCTCATGTATCCTCACATGTATTTCCAAATTGTTTTTACATAAAACACCTGTAAAAATTATAATTCATTGATCACATTCCCCAAATTCCCTCTGAACCAACTTCATGCTTTACTTTAAAGAAATATGCTTATAAACCTTGTTTTTCAACATATTATAAATTCATAATTTTCGCATCTTTGTTTTAACATTTCACCTTTCCGGATGGTTGTCTTAACTTTGCTTCTGTAAAACAAATATTATTTACTTTTTTCATTCAACCTTAAATTTGGAAAGATGGGAAACAATCTGATGACCGTATTCACGCGCATCTTCCACACGCAGGGAGACTCCCTCGTGGAACTATCTGCCTGGATCGAGAATGTCCGCAACGGACAATGGAAAAATGAAGTGGAGAACTACCGCAGGCTGATGGCCGAAGGAAAGAAACAGGAAGCTGCCTCCGTCAAGGAACAGCTGCCTGCCCTCGTACCTGCCGGAAACTGCCTGCGCGGACGTTATCCCAAGTGTCTCACCAACCGCACCGGCTATGCCATGTTCGACATGGACAAGATGCCGCCCGACGTGCTCCGGAACGCTTTTGCCCGGCTGAAGGAAGTTCCCTGGGTGGCAGCCTGTCATGTCACTGTCTCCGGAACCGGCCTCCGCATCTTCGTCTGCATCGGAGTGGTACATCCCGATGTCTACCGCCGGGCCTATGAGATCGTGGCGCATGCCCTTGAACAGGTTGCCGGACATCCCTGCGACATGCAGTGCAAGGATCTCTGCCGACTCACGCTCGCGTCTTATGACCCCGAGGCTTATCTGGCACCGGAACCCCTCACCTTTCCCTACGAGGAAGGAAACAATCCGCTCCTGTATCAGCCGGCCACGGGAACCGACTCTTCCGAGGATTACCGGTTCAATGGCAGAAACGCAGGGAATTTGGCTGATTATGCTTCCGGGAACGCCGGTTTCAGGCCCTTCGGAATCCCCGAAGATCCCAACGACGACTGCCGCTATGTACCCCTCCGTGACCCCGAAGCTTTTCTGGCGAATTTTTTCCGGAAAAACAAGTTTCAGGAGGGTCAGCGGCACAATGTTCTGCTCCGTCTGGGACGCAACATCCGCTGGCGGAGGTTCAATCCGTACGACTTTGAACGACTGAAACACAGCGCCTTCCGCATGATGGGCCAGCTCCCTTACAGCGAATATTGCAGTGCGATGGACTGGGGCTACAACCATGCCGATTTGGGTCCATGGGTCCACATGGACCCTAATGGACCCTCCACCGTGAGAAAAGAATCCGACGAGGATGATCTGATGAGTCATGCACCCCTGTTTCCCGAGTGGATTTACGACAAGCTCCCGCCCCTGATCCGGCGCGGCATCATAGCCGCCCGCTCCGGCCGCCAGCGCGACATGCTTCTCATGTCCATACTCACCAACCTCAGCGGATGCGTTCCGCTGGTGCGCACCCTCTATGCCCACCGTCTCTACTCCCCCCATTTCTTCTTCGCAGCCGTCGCCCCCGCAGGTTCCGGCAAGGGTGTGGTGGCCCTGTCAGCCCTGCTCGGCAGCAAGATTCACCGCGAAATGGAGGAAAACAACCGCCGGGAGCGCAAGGAATACGAGCAGAAGATGCTGGAATGGGAGGCCGAACAGAAACGGGCCTTCCGCGAGAAATGCAAGCCCGACATCAGTCTCAAGCCCGAAGAGCCCCGGTGGCACGTGCTGAACGTACCGCCCAACACCTCCAAGAGCCAGCTGATGACCGACCTCTACAACTCCGGCGAGACCGGAATCATCTGCAACACCACCGAGATCGACTCCTTCACCGCTGCCCTGGGAACGGACTACGGCAAGCATGCCTCCGAACTGCGCATGATCTACCACCACGAAGCCGTGGGACAGAACTACAAGATCGACGGCCACCCCATTCTCATCCAGCGCCCCCGCATGGCCATCTGCATGGCCGGTACCCTGCAACAGCTGGTCAACTTCGTGTCATCGAAGGAAGACGGTATGTACAGCCGTCTGGCCCTGCTCACGGGAAAGGGTGAAAGCGGCTGGATTTCAGCGGCTCCCGATTCGGACGACGAATGGATCGACGGCGACGAACTCTTTGAGAATCTGGCAGATGATGTGCTTCAGGCCTACCATTTCCTGCTCAACTCCCCCACCTCCGTCCATTTCACCCGCGAACAGTGGAAGATCCACAACAAGCTGTTCGGTCACATGATGCGGAATGTCTCGCTGGAGGACGGAGAAGGCAACGAGGCCATTGTGGGACGTCACGGACTGCTGACGATGCGCATCGCCATGGTGCTCACCGCCCTGCGCAAGTGGGAAGCCGGCTGGAACATGAAGGATGTCACCTGCAGCGACGAGGATTTCAGCATCACCATCGAGCTGGTCAAGGTGCTGCTGGAACACAGCCTCTCCCTCTCCACCATCCTGCCCGGAACGGAACGGAAACGCTCGCAGATGACCTGTTTCCACCGCGTGCTGGAGTGCTACAAGAAGCTGCCCGAGAGCTTCACTTACATGGAATATCTCACCGCGACGGCTGCCATGGACATCTCCCGTTCCACGGCCAAGCGGTGGCTCAAGAAGATGCTGAAACAAAACCTGGTAGCATACGACAACGGCATCTACCGCAAGGTACATTCCACGGAATAGGGTCCATATAGAAAAAGTGGACCCAGGTGGACCCTGAAAACGTTTCGGCGTTTCAGTCAAAAGGCTTCGGCGTTTCCATGCAAACGCCGAAGCCTTTTTTTATTTTCCGGGCAGGTATTTCCGGCCTGTCCGCGGAGCCCTAATCTTCCAGGATCTTCTTCCGTACGCTTCTCCAGGGCCCCTTGAAGAGCATCCGGACCAGATATTTGGTCAGCCGCTTGAGCTGCATCTCGTCCGACCAGCTCAGCTTGATCTTCCCGCAGGCAATCAGGGTCAGGAAATTCCCCAGTGCATTCAGTGCATACTCGGCCTCCGTAAACTGATACCCTTCGGGCGTGTGGCGCAGCCATCTTTTCGGTTTCTCACTCTCTGTCTTTTGCTCCCGTTTTTCTGTTTTTACTTCTTTTTGTCTCATGGATGAATATATTTTACCGGCCAAATGAAAAAAAATGTCCGGTTTTAAGATTCTTTAAACTCGTTAAAATTGAGAACGAAATCGAATTGAAGCTTTCATAAAATCTCCTTGAAATTCTTTTCCTTAAGAAATCCAACACAAAATTAATGGTTGTTTTTGAAAAAATATTGGAATTTTTGTTTTAAATTAAAAAAAGATAGTTACATTTGTCTCGCAATTGTAAATAATAATTGCATCTGCAGCCAAAAAATTCCGGTTTTATCCCTTCTTCCCGGTCCCCGGTTGGGAGAGGTAACCGCGAAGCGCACCCCAAACGTAGCTTCCTTTCGCTCTGGCCCCCGGACGAGGAAGTGACCACGGTTCCGGCCCCCGGGGCGTGGTGGTCAACAATGAATCTATTCAGCAAAAAATCGGAAAGTCAGTCAGATTCCGGCCCCCGGAATCGCGACGGCTTAGTAACATCAAAGGAAACCTAAAATCATTATGACATTCAAATCAAACATTCTCTGCTTCCTGACAGCAGCCTTCCTGCTGTCGGGCTGTACCTCTTATAAGAAGGTACCCTATTTGCAGAATTCTGCGACAGTCAATGTACCGGCCGGAGAAATTCCGCTCTACGACGCCCGGATCATGCCCAAGGATCTGCTGACCATCACCGTCAGTACAACAGATCCTGAGGCCAGTGTTCCTTTTAATCTTACTGTTCCCACCAGTGTTTCTCAAAATTCTACCAGCCTGACTTCACAGCCCACTCTACAGCAATATCTGGTAAACAACGAGGGTGAAATTGATTTCCCGGTACTGGGAAAATTAAAGATCAGCGGCATGACCAAGAATGAATGCGAAGCTATGCTCCGCGACCGGCTGGCCCCCTACCTGAAGGAAACCCCGATTGTGAATGTCCGCATGGTGAACTATAAGATCTCCGTATTGGGTGAAGTCAAAAACCCCGGAACTTTCACGGTCAGCAATGAAAAAGTAAATGTACTGGAAGCGCTTGCCATGGCGGGGGATATGACGGTATATGGAGTCCGTGACAATGTGAAGCTGGTCCGCGAAACGGCAGACGGAGGACGCGACATTCAGGAGCTGAACCTGAACGATGCCAATCTGATCCGTTCTCCCTATTTCTACCTTCAGCAGAATGACATTCTGTATGTCAGTCCCAACAAGACTGCCGCCCGCAACTCCGATATCGGCAACAGTACGACCCTGTGGATCAGTGCCACGTCCATTTTAGTATCAATTGCCAGCCTGTTAGTCACCATCCTAAAGTAAAGTTATCATGAGCAACGAAAAATACGACGATCTCTATACGGCTGAAGACGAAAAGCCGATTGACTATAAATCGATTCTGTTTGAATACCTGATGTACTGGCCCTGGTTTGTGGTCTGCCTCATTCTCTGCCTGATCGGAGCCTGGGGCTACCTGCGCTATCAGACTCCGATTTACAATGTGAATGCCACGGTGCTGATCAAGCAGGATGACAAAGGAAAAGGCAGTGCCAGCAGTCCGCTTGCCACTATGCAGGATCTCGGGATGCTGAGCATGGCCAGCAACTTCGACAATGAAATGGAAATTCTCCGTTCCCGCACTTTAATCAAAAAGGTAGTCAATACCCTGGGACTGAACATCCGCTATGCAGAACCCCGCAGCTTCGGCTATGCCCGTCCCCTTTATAAAACCGATACTCCCATTAAAGTTTGGATGACTCCCGAAGAAGCAGACAGACTTGAGGCTCCACTGAATTTAAGACTGGACTGTACGCCTGACGGAAAAGTCAAGGCTTCCGCCAATTATCTCCAGCATGGAGAAGAAACTGCAACCGACAAGACATTCGACCGCCTGCCCGGTGTGCTGGTCACTCCCGTGGGGACCCTGACGCTGAACGCGAAAGATAGTACAGGGATCAGGGAAGAACGCACCATTCAGGTACAGATCATTTCTCCCACCACGGCAGCCAAGATGTGTCAGGGAAACTTAAGCGCCGAGCCGACCAGCAAACAGACCACCATTGTGAAATTAAACTATAACGACAGCCATGTGGGGCGGGGGCTGGACTTCCTGACTACGCTGGTAGCCTTGTATAATGCTGATGCCAACGATGACAAGAACGAAGTAGCCAGCCGGACAGCCGAATTTATTGATGAACGCATCAGTATCATCAATCACGAACTGGGCACCACGGAAAACGAGCTGGCAAGCTATAAGCAGAAAGCCGGACTGACCGACCTGACCAGCGACGCACAGCTGGCCTTACAGGGTAATGCAGAGTATGAACAGAAACGGGCAGAAAATGCCACCCAGCTCCGTCTGGTCGGATTTCTGAAAGAATACATCGAACGCCCCGAGAACCGGATGGAGATCATCCCGGCCAATATCGGAGTGAGCGACAACGGGCTCTCCACCCTGATCGGACAGTATAACGAGATGCTGACCGAGCGTAAGCGGTTGCTCCGCACTTCCAGCGAAAGCAACCCGGCCGTAGTCAATCTGGATACCTCGCTGGAGGCCAACCGGAAAAATATCCTGACTTCGGTAGCCAGCGTACTGAAAGGGCTGGAAATCACCCGCAACGACCTGAACCGTGAAGCCACTCAGTTTGCGAACAAGATCAGCAATGCCCCCCAGCAGGAAAAAGAATTGCTCAGCATCTCCCGCCAGCAGGAAATCAAGGCCAGCCTGTACCTGATGCTGCTTCAGAAACGCGAGGAAAACGCAATTACTTTAGCAGCCACGGCAAATAACGGTCGAATGGTAGAAGAACCCTTGGCCGGCGGTATGGTTGGGCCGAATAGCAAGACATATTATATGCTGGCATTAATCCTTGGACTGGGTATTCCTGTTGCTTTCATCTTCCTTCGCAACCTGCTCCGCTTCAAGATTGAAAGCCGGGCTGATATCGAAAAAATCACCGATGTCCCCGTAGTCGGAGATATTCCTCTGACCGATACGGAGGGACATCCCATTGTGATACAGGAAAACCGCAACGGTCTGATGGAAGAAGTGTTCCGCTCTGTCCGCACGAATTTACAGTATATGCTGGGAGAAGGCCAGAAAGTGATCCTCTTTACCTCCACCACCTCCGGCGAAGGCAAGAGCTTCAATGCCGGAAATCTGGCATGCAGTTTTGCCTTTATGGGCAAGAAGGTAGTGATTGTCGGTCTGGATATCCGCAAACCCGGACTGAACAAAGTCTTCGAGATTTCTCATAAGGAACGGGGAATTACCCAATATCTGGCCGATCCGAAGCATACCGATTTGCTGAGTCTCTGCCAGCCTTCTGCCATCTCCCCCAACCTCTTTATCCTGCCAGGCGGTACCGTTCCTCCCAATCCAACGGAACTAGTGGCACGGAAAACGCTGGATGAAGCCATTGAGCAATTAAAACAGTCCTTTGACTATGTCCTGCTGGATACAGCCCCCATCGGTATGGTGACCGATACCCAGCTGATTGCCCGTGTAGCTGACCTGAGTGTCTATGTCTGCCGTGCCGATTATACGCATAAGAGCGACTACGAACTGATTAATGACCTAAAACGCGAAAACAAGTTGCCGAATCTCTGTACTCTGATCAACGGTATTGATATGGATCAGCGCAAAAATGGATACTACTATGGTTATGGGAAATACGGCAAGTATGGCAAATACGGCTATGGTAAGAAATATGGATATGGTTACAGTTATGGCTATGGAAAATAAAGCATAAAAGATCTATGAAAGGAATTGTATTAGCCGGTGGAAGCGGAACGCGTCTCTACCCCATTACGAAGGGAGTCAGCAAGCAGATGCTGCCCGTTTTTGACAAGCCGATGATCTACTACCCGATTTCGGTCCTGATGCTGGCAGGAATCCGGGAAATCCTGATCATCTCCACCCCTTACGATCTGCCCGGATTCCGGCGGTTGCTGGGCGACGGAAGTGACTATGGTGTCCGCTTTGAATATGCAGAGCAGCCTTCACCCGACGGGCTGGCACAAGCCTTCCTGATCGGAGAACAGTTCATTGGAGACGATACAGCCTGTCTGGTTTTAGGCGACAACATATTCCATGGTAACGGTCTGAGCGCCCTGCTGCGTGAGGCTGTCCGCACAGCCGAGGAAGACCGGAAAGCCACTGTATTCGGTTACTGGGTCAGCGATCCGGAACGCTATGGCGTCGCAGAATTCGACAAGAACGGCAATTGTCTGAGCATCGAAGAGAAGCCTGCACAGCCCAAGTCCAATTATGCAGTCGTAGGTCTTTACTTCTATCCGAATAAGGTCGTGGAAGTGGCTAAGAATATCAAACCCTCTGCCCGTGGAGAACTGGAGATAACCTCTGTCAACCAGCGTTTTCTGGAAGACAGCCAGCTGAAGGTACAGACTCTGGGACGCGGATTCGCCTGGCTGGATACCGGTACCCATGATTCCCTGAGCGAGGCATCTACCTTTATCGAAGTAATTGAAAAACGGCAGGGATTGAAAGTTGCCTGTCTGGAAGGCATCGCCTACCGCCAGGGCTGGATCACCGCCGAGAAATTACGCGAACTGGCACAGCCCATGCTGAAAAACGAGTACGGCAAATACCTGATCAGCGTGATCGATGAGGTAAAACGTACCGGAAAAAGTAATCTGGACTTTTAATCGATTATGAAAATAATTTCCACAAAGATTGAAGGCGTGGTCATTATCGAGCCGCGTCTGTTTCAGGATGACCGCGGTTATTTCTTCGAATCATATTCTGAGAAGGATTTCAACCGTGAAGTAAGAGAAATTCATTTTGTACAGGACAATGAAAGCAAATCCAGCTACGGAGTCATGCGCGGGCTGCATTTCCAGCGTCCCCCTTTCACCCAAAGCAAACTGGTACGTTGCGTGAAGGGCGCTGTACTGGATGTGGCTGTTGACATCCGCAAAGGAAGTCCGACTTATGGCCAGCATGTGGCAGTCGAACTGACAGAAGACAACCACCGCCAGTTCTTCATTCCCCGCGGCTTTGCTCACGGATTTGCCGTCCTGAGTCCGGAAGCCGTCTTCCAGTACAAATGTGACAACTTTTATCACCCCGAAGCCGACGGCGGCATCAGCATCCTTGATTCCAGCCTTGGCATTGACTGGCGCATACCGACTGATCATGCCATCCTGAGTGAAAAAGACACCCGGCACCCTTTATTGAAAGATTTTGATTCTCCTTTCGATATTCAAGTGCCGTTATATTAAATTCGTTTAATCAGTAAAATGATGAATATATTAGTTACCGGTGCCAACGGGCAGCTGGGACGCGAAATGCGTTTGATAGCTCCGGACACTCCCTTTCATTTTATCTTTACCGACGTGACGGAAGCAGAAGATGTAGAGACCAGCCTGCTGGACATCACCAGTCCGGAAGCAGTCAAGCAGCTTGTCAAGGCAAATGATATCCGCTGCATTGTCAACTGTGCCGCCTACACCAATGTAGACAAGGCTGAATCAGACGAAGCTTTCTGCCGCGTACTGAATGCTGAAGCCCCCCGAAATCTGGCTGAAGCCATGAAAGAAGCCAATGGCCTGCTGATCCATATCTCTACCGACTATGTATTCGGCGGAGATCCCTATAACATTCCCTGCGGGGAAGACCAGCAGGGCACCCCTACCGGTGCTTACGGACGCACCAAACTGGAAGGAGAAAAAAATATTCTGGCTACAGGATGCGATTCTGTCATTCTCCGTACTGCCTGGCTGTATTCTGAATACGGCAAGAATTTTGTGAAAACCATGCTGAATCTCACGGCTACCAAACCTCAGTTGAAAGTAGTATTTGATCAGGCAGGTACACCGACCTATGCATACGACCTGGCCAGAGCCATCCAGACTATCCTTCAGGATTACTCCGCAGAAAATCCGACAAAAGGTTACAGCAAAGCAGGTATCTACCATTTCAGCAACGAAGGGGTATGCTCCTGGTACGACTTTACCAAAGTCATTGCAGAACTGGCCGGACAGACGGAGTGCGATATCCAGCCCTGTCACAGCAATGAATTTCCAAGCCCGGTAAAACGCCCGGCGTATTCAGTACTGGACAAGACCAAAATCAAGGAAACATTCGGCATCCGGATTCCTTACTGGACCGACTCTTTAAGAATCTGTATCCATCATCTTCAAAACGCATAATTATGGAATTCAAACGCAATATATTGATCACCGGCGGTGCCGGATTTATCGGCAGCCATGTGGTAAGACTTTTCGTGAACAAATATCCGGAATATCATATCATCAATCTGGACAAACTCACCTACGCAGGCAATCTTGCCAATTTGAAAGACATCGAGAACAAGGAAAACTATACTTTCGTCAAGGCAGACATCTGTGATTATGACAAGATGCTGGAACTGATGCTGGATGGATAAATATTGTTGGATGTATAAATAAACATTCATGTCAACAGCAAACCATTTCAATGTTTATTTCGTTATACACCACAAGATTTCTTTAAACTTTGGTATTTTCAATATTGTTGGAGGTGCCATTTCAATGTTAGGATTTCTAAATGCTGCTATGGCAAGTGCCACTCAGCGTTTCATGTCCTATAGTGAAGGAGAAGGAAATAAAGAAAAACAAAAGTCAATTTTCAATGTTAGTTTTATACTACATCTTATTATATCAATAATAGTAGGATTATCTTTATTTATTGCCGGTTATTTCTTCTTTAATGGCATATTAAATATTCCTGAGAATCGAATATTAGCAGCAAAAGTAGTATACGGAAGCCTCATTGTTAGCACCATTTTTACAGTAATGACAGTTCCTTATGATGCAGCAATGAATGCCCATGAAAATATGAAATATTATGCAGTTATAGGAGTTTTTTGAAGCTCTCCTAAAACTAGCAGTAGCCTACGCTTGCGTATATACGACACATGATAAATTAAGTATTTATGGAAGTTTAATGGCATGTATTCCGTTGATTACACTAACCATCATGCGTATATATTGCCACAAATATTACAACGAATGCATTATAGCCCCACGCTTATATTGGAATAAAAGTATAATGAAGGAAATGACACTATTTGCCAGTTGGAATTTTATGGGTGCTGTCAGTGGTATAGTTTCTCAATATGGTCTTAGCATTATATTAAATCATTTTTGGGGAACAATTCTTAATGCAGCTCAAGGTATTGCAAACCAAATATCAGGACAGTTAATGACATTCTCTAACACAATGTTAAAGGCATTGAACCCTGTCATTATCAAAAGTAAAGGAAGCCATAACGATATTATGATGATAAAGGCATCTTTACTAGGATGCAAATATGCATATCTAATGCTAATATTTTTTTCTATACCATTTATGCTAGAGGCTCATTTTATTCTCAAAATATGGTTAAAAGATATTCCTGAATGGGCCATATTGTTCTGCCAGTTACAATTACTAAGAAGTATTATGGAACAACTAACAATCAGTATAGGCTCTATTCTTTCAGCACAAGGACAGATAAAAGAAATATCAATCTACAAAAGTATATTAGGCATACAACCAGTCATACTAACAGCAATCTTTTTTTATTTTAAATTTCCTCCATATACAATGTATATTGTTTGGATATTATGCGGAGGAGTTTTAGGAGGATTGATATCTTTATATTATTCACATCAATTATGTGGATTAAAATATCGAGATTATATTAACATTGTATTATATCCATGTATTATACCAACAATCATAATAGTTCTTATAGGTTACCTTCCGCAATTTATATTCACACAAAGTTATTTAAGACTTTGTATAACAATAACAACAACATCTATTTGCTCATTATTAATTGGAAACTACTTTCTTCAGAAGAGAAAAAAATCATAACAGAATTAACCCAAAAGTATACAAGTAAATTTTTAAGTTATGGTAACCTTCGAAAAAATTAAAATGAGAATATGGAGTCTTATTGTTAAATCAACAAGAGATAAAAAAAAATTTACCATTACATCTATCGGTCATACTGGCATTATCTATTCTCACATTCATGCAACAAAAAAGATACTCATGTAAATTATTTTACGGCCCGTCCCAATCCTGGTGCCGGAATTGGACATCAAATAGCAAATTGGAATGCAGGTTATTGGTTTGCTAAAATTTTTAATCTAAAGTTTACTCATATTGCCTTCTCTCCTCTTACATGGGACAAATTCTTAGGATTTGGGTATAATGAGACTTCTGTAAAAGATCTAACCCATAACCATAAATATAAAATTAGAAAATTACCTATTTTTAATGAGTTTGATCCAGAAAGTATCAAACTCATCCGTCAAATCATTGAATCCTATTCAAACAAGAAAATTATTTTTCTATGTGAGCAAGATCAAGGATACATGGATCAATACGGAGTTATAGATGATATTAAAAATAAATTTTATTCAGCTCCATCAAGAATAAATGATCATTTAATTTATTCAAAAGATAATTTTAATATAGCCATACATGTAAGAAGAGGAGATATTATGGCAGATCCTAGTAATCCTAGTCTTGTAATGCGCTATTTAAGTAATGACTATTTTGAAAAGGTGTTGAAACAAGTGATAGATAATATAAAAACGTCAAAACCCATACATATTTATTTCTTTTCACAAGGCATTCCTGCCGATTATCCAGAATTTTCAGCTTTTCAAAATTTACATTGGTGTTTAGATATGAATGCTCAAGATTCTTTTTTACACCTTGTATATGCAGACTTACTAATAACCAGTAAGAGTTCATTTTCTTATAAACCAGCCTTACTTAATAACGGAATAAAATTATGTCCTAAAAATTTCTGGCATAGTTATCCGAAATCTGAAGATTGGATTTTATGTGAAAATGATGGGTCATTTGATATTATGAACCTTAAAAAATTATTAAACAAATGAATATATTAATTACGCCCAATAATTTATATGCAGGATACGCAGGAGTATTATTAACCTCCATATTTGAAAATAGCAATAATTTTTTTTCATGTTTATATTTTGACAACAGGATTCGATCAAGAGAATACCAACAAAATGAAAATACTTGCGGAGAAATATAAACAAACAATTGAGATTATAAAATTGAACGATGAAGATGCCCACATACCTGTACCTGGCAGATGGGGTATATCTACGTACATTAAGTTATTAGCTCCTAAATATATCAATGTAGACACAATATTATACCTAGACATAGATATTATTGTGACCGGCGATATTGGAAAAATTGAAGATTTTGATATTTCAGAACACTATGCTGCAATTCCACCAGATGTTGCTTTATCTGAGAACCACAAATCAAGATTAGGGATACCCCTCTCAAATTTTTATGGATGTTGTGGAGTCGTATATATTAATCTCAAAAAATGGAGAGAAGAAAACTTAACACAAAAAATTCTTTGACTATCTACAAAAGAATTATAACATCATAAAGTTTGCAGATCAAGATATCATCAATCCCGTCTGCACTGGAAAAATACTAGAACTTCCTTTTTAAGGTATAATTTGATGGCTTATTTCTTTCTTAATAAACCTCTTTTATTACCTAAATATCATTCAATGTTACCTCATGAAATCAGCAAAGCGGTTATCATACATTATACATGCATAAAACCTTGGTTCTCCGATTGTGATTTTCCTCTAAAAAATTTATTTCACATATACGCCAAGAAATCACCATGGAATATAAAATATAAACGATCACCCAACTTTAGCATAAAAAGATATTTCATAACAAAAGTCAGATACTTTATTCAATCTACAGGTATAAAAACATATCCTTACTTATTCCAAAGAAAGAAAAATATAAAAATCAACAAAGCTTAATATAAGCCTCACATATGGATATCATAGAGCATTATATTTATAAGAATATTAAACGTATTGTCAATAAGATTCAAAATCATAAAACGTTGGTTTATGACCATATAGACAATTACGATATAGCATCAAATACTATAATCCAATATATTAATGCTGCCCAGCCATTAATGATAGCAAGATTAGGTGCATTTGAGAGTAATGTCATATCCAACTATATCGGGATAAAAAAAAGGTAAAAACATAAGTAATTATATCACAGGAAAGCAAGATCAATGGTGGTGGAATAAGGAACTTTTACAATATTTCTCTTCTAATGCAGGTTTTTTTCCATTAGAAGAGAAATTAGTAGAACAATATTGCGAATTATCACTTAACGATATGAAAGAAGTTGATATTCTAGCGACATGGCAGCCAAAAAGAAATATTTTTCACTGATTATTTAAAGCCCAAAGTACGTATATCGCTTCCTTCCCTAGAACCATTTTGGAGCAATACACCATGGACAAAATCATTAGAAGGAAAAAAAAATAGTTATTGTACATCCTTTTGCTGAAACAATACAAAAACAATATCAAATTAGATCTCAGCTCTTTGAAAATAAAGATGTACTTCCTAATTTTAAACTAAGAATAGTAAAAGCTGTTCAAAGTATAGGAGGACAATGCACTCAATTTCAAAACTGGTTTGATGCCTTACATTATATGCAAGATGAAATATCAAAAGAAGATTATGATATCTGCTTGATTGGATGTGGAGCTTATGGCTTTTTTTCCTTGGCTGCATACGTCAAGCGTTGCGGGAAACAAGCTATTCACATGGGAGGTGCCTTACAATTACTCTTCGGAATTAAAGGGAAAAGATGGGATAATAAAGGACAATCTCAGTTTTATAATAAATATTGGTGTCAACCGACTGAAAAAATAAATAATCATAAAAATATCGAAAATGGATGCTATTGGTAATACAAAAACGACAAAAAAAAGAATTGAATATATAGATTTAATGAAAGGACTTTGCATACTTACAAGTAGTAGCACTTCATTTTAAACTTTTCCCTGAAAAGTCAAGTTTAAATTACATGAGAGGTGCTATTAGTATTCCACTATATTTTTTTTCTATCTGGCATTTTCTATAAAACATACAAGGGCTTTATCGATTTATGCATTAGAAAAATAAACAAACTAATTATTCCTTTAATTTATTTTTTTCTACATTATTTCTTATTGTCGGACTTCCTGCTCAATGGGTATCACATGGATTATTATTTCCACAGACCTCAATCAGTATATTTCTATTTAATAATTACCCACTTTGGTTTCTTAAAGCATTATTTATAGCCAACTTATTATATTACTTTATATTCAAATATATTCCAAATGACATTATAAAAACATTTATATGCTTTTGCACTTTGTTGGATTGGAATCTATTTATCAAATAAATATATACCAATCATGGAGCTTATTAACAAACAAACAAACCTATTTAATGCTTTAATTGGTCTTATTTTTATGCATATTGGAATGTTATCTAACAAATACAATATAATAAGACAAACTCTATCTAAAACTAAAATCAATCTTTTAATTCTATGTACTTTCCTTGTTTTATTACTCACAGCCACTGATAACACGGATTTTTTCCAACGAAAATATAATGCAAATTATATCAACTTTTTATTAGCATCTACCAGTGGAACATTCTTCGTTTTATTTATCTCACAGAAGATACAAAAATTATTCCTAATATCTTTTTTAGGAAGATATTCACTAATTGTACTCGGAACACATTTAATATATCAAGGGGTATTTTCTCCGATTCTCATACACTTTATAAAGCAACCCCAAGTTTCAACATGGATTTCATTTATTATTACAATAACATTACTATATACAATAGGAATAAAAATTATTATCAAATTATTTCCTCAGTTTTCTGCCCAAAAAGATTTATTTACTTATAAGCACTAAACAATATGAAATACATTTCAGTTGTCACAGATAATAATTATGCCCCACATACTGGTGCATTAATCTTTTCTATATCAAAAAAAAAACCCAACTCTAAACTGTAAATATTTTATATTAGGTTATTCATTCACTCTAGATACTATTAATAAATTCCGTGAGTTATCTATCTCTATTAATAGAGAAATAGAAATCATACCTATTTTTCCAACCTCAATACCGCAACTCTCAGTTTATAGAAGATACTCATTTCTAATATATGTAAAATTATATTTATCATATTTGCTGCCTCGAACTGTTGATTGGGTTCTGAATTTAGATGTTGACACTATTGTAAATGGCTCCTTAGAGTATATATTCAATTATCCTAATAAAGAAAAAAATATGCACTTTTGGCAGCAGAAGATTATGATGGATGTGATAAATACAAACTTATGAGTGGATTAAATATTAAAGACAATTATTACAATGCTGGAGTTTGTTATTTTAATCTAACCTATTGGCGTATACATCATTTATCAGAAGAATGCACAAATTTTATCAATCATAATAAAGATATTGCATCCGTATTAGAACAAGGAGCATTAAGCTACGTTTGTAAAGACATAGCTCAAGCACTTCCCATAAGATACAATGTTCTGGCTGGATATTATTTCTATAAACCTAAGGTACAACCCAAATATATAACAGAACTATCTTCCGCATTAAAAGAACCAATCATTATACATTATGCAGAACCTGTTAAACCATGGCACAGAAATTGTTTTCATCCATTAAAAAGCTTTATATAAGTTCAATCAAACAAACTCCATGGAAAAATATTCATTTTAAAATAAAAGCAAAAAGAAAAAAGTTCTTCATATGATTAATATACATATTCAGTACTTTCTTCACAACATAGGAATCAGAAGGATTGATTCATTCTATAAAAAAAATAAACTAACCCTATATGATTTACTTCAATAATTATCAATCAATGCAAGGGTACATAATAATAGGAGCCATGCTATGCTATCTCTTTATTACCCAAACACTGGGCCCGCAATTATGGCATATTCCTTTTTGTTCTTACGGGGCAATTCTTTCTTTTCATGGTATACTATATTTATACTTACAACTCTCAATATAAACTTTTTACTAAGAATAAATGTGAAACTTTTATACTAATTACCGGATGTATTGCTGTATTTATTAGATTTACTAATGGCAACATGACTAATGTCATATATTACTTTATAACAACATATATCCTTCCAATAATTATATTACTTTGCCTTAAATACACTCCTATAAAATATAAAAGACATATCAAAACTATAATTTATATATTCTATATAATAGAATGTTCATTAGCTATATTTGAACGAATCATACAACATTCTTTTTTCCCCTTTGCTGACATCGAGAACTTTGCAGAATATCAAGCAATACATCAAGCAGGAAGCGAATTTAGAAGTTGTTCTCTATTAGGAAATCCATTAACAAATGCTCTTATTGTCATGACTATGTATCCATTTCTATTATTTAATTTAAAAAGAAATGGCATATATTATCTTTGTTAATTCTAACATTATTAGGATTATCTAGCTTTAATGCAAGAGGAGCTACATTAGTTTTTTTCTTTGTGTCTAGTGTCTATTACTTTTACAAATGGATTTTACATGGAAAAAGAAAGACCTTACACTTTATAATATTTGTGTTACTAGCGTTATTAATTCTAATAGGATTTAGTCAAACAGAAATGGCTGGAAGATTATTCCATGGGTGAAAAAGTAATTGATTCCTCTGCACAATCTCGATTGTCAATATTATCACAACTACATTCTCTTACTTTTATTGATTGTATATTTGGGGCCCCCTCAAGAACAACTTTATTTTCAGAAAATGGATTCATTAATTTCATCATCCTAAATGGAGTTCCATTTCTCATATTCTATTTATACACATACATTAAAACTATAAAATATTACCTCCATAGATATTCAATGGTAGAAAAAATTCTAATATTTATAAGCAGTTTTGGTGTTGCTGCAATGAACCCAAATTTTACCAGTAACAATTATATTATATTCCTCATTTTTGGATTAACAATTTTTCCTACATTTAAAACTATAGATTATGGTAAACGTTTCCGTCATTATTCCATTATACAACAAAGAAAATGCTATTAGCAATACTGTTAATTCTGTTTTACAACAAACATACACAAATTTCGAGTTAATCATTATAAACGATGGTTCAACTGACCGGAGTTTAGAAATTATAGAATCAATTAATGATAATAGAATTCAAATATACACAAAAAAAAAAATGGAGGAGTCAGTTCTGCACGTAATTATGGAGCCATAAAAGCATCATCCCCATGGCTTTTATTTTTAGATGCTGATGATCGATTAACCCCACATTGTATAGAAACGCTCTTGCAACTAAAAGATGAATATCCTGAAGCAGATATTTTGACGGGAAATCATGTTTCTATAAAATCAAATGGAGAGGTAGAGAAATGTTGTATTGGAAAAAAAAGAAATACATCAAACACCCCAAAAAGGATTTTTGGGAATGGAATTTTATGCCACGAACGGGAGCATCTTTATACAGCAAAAAAAATTTATAGAAGCTGGAGGCTTTGATGAACGAATATCTATTTTTGAAGATTTAGCTTTAGATCTTAAATTTATGAATATATGCATATATGCATACACACCAGAAATTGTATATGAACACTATTGCGAATATGCAGAATTAAGTTTAACTCCCAAACCCCTAAATAAATTCTTTCCATATTATATACAGATTACAAATCAAAGTTTTTTTTTTGAGAAGCTAATGCTATATTCCGTTACATTAGCAACTTATTATAAATTCAAGAAATGGAATGATCAAAAAGCATGCAATTATCTTATGTCAAATATTTTATTAAGACATAAGCATCTCTATATTATTCATCAAATATATTCTAAATACAAACAATATAGAAAACAAATTCTTCTATCAAAAGATAAAAAAAATATGAATATATTATACGATTATCAAGTTCTACTTAATAAAGTTTCAGGTGCATCACGATCTTTTTGCGAAGTTGCACATATATTAAGGTCAGAAGGAAATCAAATTAAGTTCAGTTATCAATACTCTGATAATCTTTTTTTTAAAAGAAATATTATGCGAGTATCATCCATTTCTACCCCAACTGAATTTTAAAGGCAAGAGCCAAATCAGAAATTTAATTGAAATTTGGAATAGTCGAAAAGACATTAGAAGAAATGATTTTGATTTACTCCATACTACAGGAGAAAAGATATATTTTGAAGGGTTACTAAAAAACCATTAGTTAGTACAATTCATGATATGATTCCAGAATATTATCTTTCCAATAGTCCAAGACTAAAAAACAGAAAACGTATTATTCAAATAGCTGACAGAATTGTTTGCGTGAGTGAAAATACCAAACAAGAACTTCTTCAATATTATTCATTTGCAGACCCTGATAAAATAGAAGTCATCTATCATGGAATTAACCCTATAAAGGCTCCGTACATAGATAACCAATGGGAGACTACATTTTATTTGTAGGAGTAAGGAAAAGTTATAAGAACTTCAAATTTACCCTTGAAGCTTTAGTACCTCTTTTCCAGAAAAACAAAAGTCTTAGAATGCTTTGCACGGGTAGTCCATTTAACAAAAGAAGAAGAAAAGTTTATTTTCCATTATAATTTAGAGAAACAAATAATCAACGTTGGTTTTGTTAACAATAATACATTATTTTCACTTTATCATCATGCTCAATTATTTATATTTCCTTCTTTATATGAAGGATTCGGGATTCCTATTTTGGAAGCTTTTATAAACCAATGTCCTACTTGTATTTCAGAAGCGTCTTGTTTCCCTGAAATAGCAGAAGATGCTGCTGCATATTTTAATCCTAAAAACAAAGAATCCATTTTAAGTACGGTAACTAAAGTCTTAGAAGATTCTGAATATAAAAATAGTCTACGACAGAAAGGAAAACAACGAGTAAGTTATTTACATGGGAAAACGCAAAGCACATAATATGTTAAATTGCTACAAAAAACACTCTGATGAAAGTACTTCACATATTAAATGAATTAAAATTTTCTGGGGCTGAAATTATGTATGTAGATGCTGCCCCCATTTTCCAAAGATTAGGATGCGATTTGTCAATTGTCAATACTTCCAAGCATTTAGGAGTATACACACCATTTTTCGAGAAAGCAGGATATAAAGTTTTTTTTTTCATCCATACCCAAATGGTTATTTAAAACGATGGAAATATTATAGAGATACAATTAAACTCTTAAAAATAGAGAAATATGATGTTGTGCACATACATTCCTCAACCCTAAAATGGGGTATGTCTTTTTGTGCTTGGAAGGCTGGATGTAAATCGGTATATACATTTCACAATGTTTTTCGTTCGCATTGGTACAGCTATCCATGGCACTGGTGGTTAAGATGGTGTGCCAAACACCTTTTCGGTTGCATATTCCAAACTATTAGTGATTCTGTTTATGAGAATGAAAGAAACTATTATCACAACAATACCACAAAAATTTATAATTGGTACGGTTCTACTCGGTTTTATCCGGCTCAGGCCAATGAAAAACAGGAAGTTAGAGAGAGTCTTAATATACCTCAGAATTCACTAGTTATTGTTTCAGTAGGTGGGTGTAGTCCAATCAAACGGCACACAGATATTATAAAGGCATTGCCAGAAATAATCAAAGTATTACCCAATACAATATATCTTCATTTAGGAGAAGGTATATCTTTAAATGAAGAGAAAGCTTTAGCTAAAGAACTTAATGTTGAAAAAAAAATATATATTTCTGTGGTAATCAGAGTAATGTTCGTAAATATCTCATAGCTTCTGACATATACGTTATGCCTAGTAAACATGAAGGTATTCCCATTACAACAATAGAAGCCATGGCTTGTAAAATACCTACAATTTTATATGATGTTCCTGGTTTACGTGACTTCAACAAAGAAAAAAGAATGTACAGAATTAATAGAAGAAAACTACCAATTATTGGCTAAAACAATAATTAAACTTTCTAAGGATAAAAATAGACAATTATTCCTCACTCAAAATGCAAAAGATTTTGTTGACACTTATTTTTACATGGAAATAAATGCTAAAAAATATTTGATCTATACAAAAAAAAAAAGTAATGCAAACAATAGCTGTCCTACTTCTTTAGTTTTTAATCGTAAAGACAAAACTATAGAATGTCTTAGACGATTATATAACCAATTACCTATAAAAGATTATATAGTGGATGTATATCTTACAAATGACGGTTGTACTGATGGTACTCCGGAAGCAGTCAAACAACTATTTCCACAAGTTCATATTATCGATGGTGATGGAAGTCTATTTTGGAATAGAGGAATGTATATTGCTTGGCAAGAATCTTCAAAAAAAAAACTATGATTTCTATCTATGGTTAAATGATGATACATTTGTTTATCCCCATATGCTTTCAACTCTTTTACGAGATTCACAAAATAAAGAACATAAAGCAATTATTGTAGGAGCGACACTTTCAAAAACCACCAATATCCAACATATGGCGGCAGATTTTCCAATGGCAAGATACCGATACCACAGGGGAAACTAACCCCGATACATCATTTTAATGGAAATATTGTCTTAGTTCCACGTTATGTATTTCAAAAACTCGGTAATTTAGACTATTACTTTACTCATAGTAAAGGTGACTTCGATTATGGGTACCGAGCAGGTGAAATAGATATTAAAATGTTCCAATCTGGATGTTATTTAGGAGAATGCAAGTTACACGAAAGCTTAGACAAATGGTGCAACCCTAAATACTCCCTTAAAGAACGCTGGAAGACACTTCACCTGCCTAATGGAATGCCCCCTAAAGAAACTTATTATTTTGAGAAAAGACATTTTGGATTTGGCAAAGCAATATTTCATTATTATACAATATATATAAGATGTATTATACCATGGTTATGGACAAAATTCAAATAAAAAAAAACAACTTCAAACAAAAAGCTCTCATATTTTATCAATATCTTCCCCTTGGAGAATAGACGTATTCAATGAAATGGCGAAATATTATGATATGACAATTGTATTTACCAATGCAGAATGTGAAGGCTTCACGTATAACAGACAAGAATTACTTGGTAAATTACAAAATATCCAAACTATATTCTTAAACAGTGGATTCAAAATAGGTTCTCGTCCTATAAGGACTGGAATTTACAAACTAATAAAAAATATAAACCTGATGTTATATTTTCTCATGAATATTCACCGACCAGCATCATTATTGCCTTTTACAAACACTTGAAATTATTTAACTATAAATATTTTATAACCACATCAGATAATTTGAAGATGGCAAACGATGCTAAGGGATTAAAAGCCAAGGCAAGAAACTATGTATTAAATTCCACAGATCGGCTTATTGTATATAGTCAAACAAGTAAAAAGAATGGTATCAAAAACATTTTCCAAGTCTTAAAATTAAAGTTTGTCCAAATATACAAAACCCTAAAACTCTTCTCTCATACAGAATTAATTTTGATACCTATATTTCCGAATATAAAAAAAATATAATTTAGAGAATACTCCAATCATTTTATATACAGGAAGACTGGTTGAAGTGAAAGGCCTAGATTTACTCATTAAAGCTTTTTGCAAAAGCCCAAATAAAAGATTATAAATTAATTTTAGTAGGAGATGGAAATCAGAAAGAATTCCTACAAAAAATTAGCTCAAAAATATCAAATTGCTGATAGAATTATTTTTGCTGGATATTATTCTGGAAATGCATTATATGCATGGTATGATTTAGCAAACTTTTTCATTCTTCCAAGTAGATATGAACCTTTTGGAGCTGTAGTCAATGAATCTCTCATTTATGGATGCCCTGTAGTTGCGAGCCAGTTTATAGGAGCGCTAGACTTCATTACAACTGAAAATGGAATGGTATTCAATCCCCTTAACGAAAACAACTTTATTATAACCTTACAAAAGGCTTGTAATAAATATCTTTGTAAGAATTCTAATTCTAGAATTAATCTAATGCCATGTTCTTTTGATGATTATGTAAGAGTATTTAAAATTATCAATTCATAAATTTATGTATATGGATTATTCAAATATGCCTAATGGCTGTAATAAAAATTTTTTATTGTACGCTATTTATACAATATTTTTCGAACTTGGTATCTTTTCCATTTCCGATACCCATGGGTAAAATATAAAGGATTTGTAAGAATCATGAAAGGAACTTCTTTTGCACAAAATATGGATATCAAAATAGGAAATAATGTACAATTTGGTAACTATTGCAATATCGCATGCAATGTTCATTTTCACAATAATATTTTAATGGCTGGAAGGGTTTGTTTTGTCGGCAAACATGACCATGAATTTAATATATCAGGACAAACCATATGGCATGGGGAAAGAGGAGAAAATGGAATTACTATCATTGAAGATGATGTATGGATTGGAACTGGAGCCATAATCATGTCAGGGATAACAATTGGAAAGGGTAGCATTGTAGCTGCAGGTTCCGTTGTTACCAAAAACATTCCAACTTGTGAAATATGGGGAGGTAATCCAGCAAAAAAGATTAAAGATAGATTTCCTTCTCCTATCGATAAACAATACCATTTAAATAACATATAAAATCATGTTATCAATCCTCATTAATGCATACGCTTGTTCCCCTAATATGGGAAGTGAACCAGGAATGGCATGGAATTGGTGTGTAAATCTTGCAAAACATTGTAAACTACACATCATTACAGAAGGGAGTTTCAAAATAATATAGAAAAAGTTATTCAGACACTTCCACAAGGGAAAAATATGCACTTTTATTATAATCCTGTTTCGGATGAAATACGGAAGATGTGTTGGAACCAGGGAGATTGGCGTTTCTACAAATATTATAAGAAATGGCAATGGAAAACGTATCTGATGGCTAAAGATATTTGCCAACAAACTCATATTGATATTCTGCATCAATTAAATATGATTGGTTTCCGTGAACCTGGATATTTATGGGAAATTCCTGATATTCCATTTATATGGGGACCGGTAGATGCCAAAGAAAGTTTTCCAATGGCTTATCTGGAAGGAGCCAGCTTGAAGACAAAATTATTCATACAACTGAAAAATACCATTACCAAATGGCAACTTCAACATGCAAAAAGAGTACGATTGGCAACAGAACGGGCCTTATTCATAATATCAGCATCATCCAATTCGCAGCATACTTTCAAAAAATATTTTCAGATTGAATCTCCACTATTGAATGAAACCGGTTGCTATATTCAGGAACATCCAATTATTGACAAATCAAAAAAAGAATACTTGGATGTACTATGGGTAGGTAAACTGGATTTCAGAAAACAATTAGGTTTAGCTCTACGAAGCGTTGCAAAAACACAGAATCCTTATATCAAATTACATATTGTAGGAGGAGGAAACAATCTCCCCTACCAAGCTTTAGCGAAAAATCTAGGTATCGAAACTCAATGTAAATGGTATGGAATCTGTATCACATGAGGAAGTACAAAAAATTATGCAGGAAAGTGACTTATTTTTCTTTACCAGTGTAGCAGAAGGAACTCCACATGTGGTATTAGAGGCTATCGGGAATAATCTGCCTGTAGTTTGCTTCGATACCTGTGGACAAGGTGATTCTGTAAATGAAAAAGTAGGAATTAAAATTTCTCTATCTACACCCAACCAATCAATAATAGATTTTGCAGAGAAAATCAATTACTTATATCAAAACAGATCTATCCTTCAACAACTTTCCGAAGAATGCAACAAAAGGCAAAAAGAGTTGTCTTGGGGCAATAAAACCTTGCAAATGATTGAATTATATAACAAAGCATTAAACTAAGCTGTTATGAATCTTTTGAAAAAAAAAATAATCATAAGCTATTTTATTCTACTTATTCTATTCACAGGATTAATTATCGGAGTACACACTATACCACAATCCGCTATCAAAGAAAACGTAGTTACCTCTACACACACTTTACAGGAAGAGGGATTATACAAGAAATTCCTTAACTTTAAGTTATTCCAAATGGATAACTTTACAGATTCTTATATGCTAAATCTAGCTATTTCAGCGGATAGTAAACATCCTATAGAAGCAGGAATGATGAATTATGATTATAAATCCAAAAACTTTATGGATTTAGCTTATGACACGGAAAAAGTAGCCCTAGGAAAAATGGAAAATTTGGACAAAAGCAGTTATGGTAGATACTGGCAAGGTTACCAAGTTACTTTACGCCCGTTACTGACGATATTCACTTATCCGCAAATACGTATACTAAACTATATATTATTTTTACAGTGCTGATTATTTCGATTATATGGCTACTAGCACATGAAATCTCTACAGGCACAGCTTGCCTATTCGGATTGTCATTACTACTCATAAACTTTCCAATCGTACCTTATTCAATGCAGTTCTCAACTTGTTTTTATATTGCATTTATAAGTATGATATTACTGATAAAATGTCCAACACTGACGATATCAAGATCAAACACACTTTGCACTTTTTTTTCATCATTGGAGGAATTACCAGCTACCTGGATTTTTTAACCACTCCACAACTTACTTTAGGATTACCACTTATTGTACATATGCTGACAAAACGCCCTAAAGACACATGGAAAATAGTGATAGCTATTAGCATAGCCTGGGCTTTGGGATATGGCTTGCTTTGGGCATCTAAATGGATGATGGGATATTTATTGACAGGAAACAACATTTTAGCAGATGCCATGCAAAGTGCTGAACTCAGAACCTCAAACCAATATAAAGGTATGGAAATGACCATACCCAATATTATGAATTTTATATGGGTAAATATCAAGGCTAAAGGCTTACTTCCTTTACTTTATGCAGGTATCATCGGAATCTTACTTTGCTTGGGAATCTATTTGAAAATATTAAAAAGTAAACAAATCTTTAAAGAATATAGTTGGCTATTATTAATTGCACTGATTGTTCCTATATGGTTCTTAGTTCTCCGGAACCATTCCATACAGCATGGATGGTTTACATGGAGAGCAGGATTATTATCTCTTTTCAGTTTACTACTCTTTATTTATTATACAACAGACCGAAAGAAATTGTTTAAAACAGATAAAAAAATAAAACTATGAATAAAATTGCTGTTTTAATACCTTGCTACAATGAAAGTAAAACAATAGCAAAGGTAGTGAATGACTATAAGAAAGCTTTGCCAGAAGCCGACATTTATGTATATGACAATAATTCAACAGATGGAACGGATGAAATAGCCAGAAAAGCTGGAGCCATTGTTAAATACGAATACCGACAAGGAAAAGGCAATGTAATCCGTAGTATGTTCAGAGAGATTGATGCCGATTGCTATCTAATGATAGATGGCGATGATACTTATCCGGCAGAAAACGCCAGAGAGATGTGTGATCTTGTATTACAGAAAGGGGTGGACATGGTTATCGGAGACCGTTTATCGTCTACTTATTTTCAAGAAAACAAACGTCCATTCCACAATTTCGGCAATGTGCTGGTCCGTTCATTAATCAATAAGATTTTTCATAATAATGTGAAAGATATAATGACTGGCTATCGTGCCTTCAGCAAACCTTTTGTTAAGCATTTCCCTGTTTTATCGAAAGGTTTTGAAATTGAAACAGAAATGACTATCCATGCATTAGATAAAAATTTTCTGCTACAAGAAGTTCCTGTTTCCTATAGAGACAGGCCTGCCGGTAGTGTATCCAAACTGAATACCTATAGTGATGGTTTTAAAGTCATAATGACAATATTCAAACTTTTCAGAGATTATAAACCTTTATTTTTTTCTTTTCTATTATCGCTACAATCTTATTACTCATAGCATTAGGTCTATTCATCCCCGTATTTATTGAGTATTTACATACAGGATTAGTTCCGAGATACCCGACATTGATTGTTTCAGGATTTATGGTTCTTTTAGCAATGCTACTTTGGTCATGTGGACTAATCTTGGAAGTTTTGGTTAAGAAACATAAACAGGTTGTACGAAATACTTCTAAATAAATGAAAACCACCTCTTTCGAAAAAAACAAAAATGGTATTTTTCTAATGATAATATCATCCATAGTGGTTTGCTTAGGACAACTACTATGGAAATTAGGAGCTAATGGAAACTTAACGCTGTTGGGAGGAGGATTCCTGTTATATGGTTTAGGAGCACTTTTAATGATAATAGCCTACAAATTTGGCAGTTTATCTGTTTTGCAACCTATATTAAGTTTAAACTATGTAATCAGCCTATTTGTAGGTTACTATTTTTTGAATGAAAGTGTTTCCATACAAAATTTATTAGGGGTCATAATCATAATCTTAGGTGTATATTTAATTGCAACAGGAGACTGAAAACATGGAAAACAAATGGATATATCTAATTATCATAATCATGACATATTTAGGAGCCCAAGCTTCCGTTTTTCTAAAAAAAGCATCTTCCCATGGTAACTTAAAAGAATGCATCTGCTCAAGATATTTATATTTAGGAGGTAGTTTATATATTATATGTGCTTTACTAAATATATGGGTATTAAAGTATTTAGATTATAGTAAAATGCTACCGCTCACCTCAATAACTTATATCTGGACATTAATTTTAGCTTTTGTGATATTCAAAGAAAAAATAAGTATAAAGAAACTCGTTGGTATTATTGCCATATCTATTGGAGCTTATCTTGTAGCATATTAAACTTCTTTAAAAAATTGTCGATATGAAAAACTATACTATCGCCGTAGCCGGCACAGGCTATGTAGGTCTGTCCATCGCTACACTTTTATCCCAGCATCATCGGGTAACGGCTGTGGACGTAATCCCCGAAAAGGTAGAGAAAATCAATAACCGCATCAGTCCGATTCAGGACGAGTATATCGAAAAATACCTGGCTGAAAAGGATCTGAACCTGAAGGCTACACTGGATGGAGCGGCAGCCTATAAGAATGCGGACTTTGTGGTGATCGCTGCACCGACCAACTATGATCCGGTGAAAAACTACTTCGACACAAGTCACGTGGAAGAGGTAATCGACCTGGTGCTGGAGGTGAATCCGGATGCCGTGATGGTCATCAAGAGTACCATCCCGGTGGGTTACTGCCGAAGTCTGTATGTGAAGTATGCGAAGGTGTTCCGCGAAACACCGGCCTTGCAGGGCAAGAAGTTCAACCTGCTATTCTCGCCGGAGTTCCTGCGGGAAAGCAAGGCGCTGTATGACAACCTGTATCCGAGCCGGATCATTGTGGGCTATCCCAAACAGATTGAAGGACGGGACGAAGAGAACGAGGCGATCCGTGCCATTGCCGGAGAACATCTGGAGGAGAAGGCCAAGGAATTTGCCAGGCTGCTTCAGGAAGGAGCGATCAAGCAGGATGTGGATACGCTGTTCATGGGCCTGAAGGAAGCGGAAGCGGTGAAGCTGTTTGCAAATACCTACCTGGCTTTGCGCGTTTCTTACTTTAACGAGCTGGACACGTATGCGGAAGTGAAGGGGCTGGATACGCAGGCCATCATTCAGGGTATCTGTCTGGATCCGCGTATCGGTACGCACTACAACAATCCTTCATTCGGTTACGGCGGTTACTGTCTGCCGAAGGATACGAAGCAGCTGCTGGCCAACTATCAGGATGTGCCGGAGAATCTGATTCAGGCAATCGTGGAAAGCAACCGTACACGTAAGGATTTCATTGCGGATCAGGTGCTGAAGATGGCGGGCTATTATGATTATTACAACCGGGGTGACTTTGATCCGGCTTCGGAAAAGCAGTGTGTCATCGGAGTGTACCGACTGACCATGAAGTCGAACAGCGACAATTTCCGCCAGAGTTCCATCCAGGGCGTGATGAAGCGAATCAAGGCGAAAGGGGCGCAGGTGATCATCTACGAACCGACACTGGAAGACGGAAGTACGTTCTTCGGCTCGAAGGTGGTGAACGATCTGGAAGCATTCAAGCAGCAGAGTCAGGCCATCATTGCCAACCGCTATGACAACTGTCTGGACAGTGTGAAGGACAAAGGTGTACACGCGGGATATTTTCAGAAGAGATTAAATTTGATCAGATTACTAACGCTTATGAATAAAATAAGAATAGACTATATAGACGAAATACGGGGTTTGGCAATATTACTTGTTGTTATGGGACATATAATTCAATTCAACGGTATCTCTACAAACAATCCTGTATTCGAATTCATATATAGTTTTCATATGCCTTTATTTTTTGCTATAAGTGGTTATATCACACAAAAAGTAACGCATATAAATAATATCAACCAATATATACTTTTTATCAAAAAAAAATGTAGATCCCTTATTGTTCCTCTTTTAACATGGTCATTACTGATCAATCCTTATTTTTTAGCTGAAGAATGGGAAATACAAACATGGGATAATGTTTTAAAAGTTATAGAATCACCTGGATTATGGTTCTTAAAGATGTTATTCTTTATCCTTATTTTATATGGCTTATTTAACTGGTTAGGTAATAAAATATCCCTAAAACAAGTCCAATTTATTCTTCCAATAATTCCTGTAATTATTTTATCTGCGCTTTTAATCTATCTAAAAGTGCAAGATATCAATTTCCTCATGTTTTCTTATGCATTTTATTTAGGAGTAATACTATCTCAATATACAATATTAGAAAAAGTATGCTTAAATACAATAACATATAGCATCGTAGCCATCGCATTTTTAGTACTTGCTACACACTGGGAATTTGCAGGGGATAATATAGATGATTTATACAAAATATTAATTTCAACTTTTGCATTTCTCTTTTTCTTTAACCTCTTAAAAAAAATCAATCTGCCAAACATAAAACAACTTTTACAATTGTTCGGAAAATATTCACTAGCTATCTATATTCTTCAATTCTATTTATGTAAATTTTCAACACTGAATAATTTTACAGACAATTTTAATATACAACCATTTATTTTATTTATAATAACAGCGATTATTGCTATTCCCATTTGCTACATCTGCGTATTGATAGCTAAGATTATAGAAACAAATAAGATCTGTAGCTTCTTTATGCTAGGAAAAGAAATAGCACATAAAGCATAGATAACTTTCACTCTAAATACATGCTAAAACTAAAGGATTTATCTCTTCTGGAAAGCAGAAGGGAGTTATCGTTACTGCCTGAAGGCAAGGTGTTGATCAACACGATCAATGCACATTCGTATAACACGGCACAGAAGGATCCGCTTTTTGCAGAGGCTCTCCAGAAGGGGAATGCTCTGGTGCCGGACGGGGCCAGCATCGTAATGGCCTGCCGGTGGCTGAAAGCCAAATCGCAGCCTAAGGAACGGATTGCAGGATGGGACCTGTTTGAACATGAAATGGAAGAGCTGAACCGGCGGGGAGGCAAATGTTTCTTCATGGGAAGCAGTGAACGGGTGCTGGGGCTGGTCAAGGCCAAAGCTGCGGAGGTGTATCCGAACATCACGGTAGAAACGTATTCCCCACCCTACAAGCCGGAATTCAGCGACGAGGAGAACCGGCAGATCATCGAAGCGATCAACAAGGCTAACCCGGATCTGCTCTGGATCGGCATGACGGCGCCGAAACAGGAGAAATGGGTCTACACGCACTGGAAGGAACTGGACATCCACTGCCACTGCGGTGCTATCGGAGCAGTATTCGACTTCTTTGCGGGAACCGTGGAGCGTGCCCCGAAATGGTGGCAGGAGCACAGTCTGGAATGGCTGTACCGGCTGATCAGGGAACCGCGACGGATGTGGAGACGGTACATCATCGGAAACATGCTGTTCCTGATCAACATCGCAAAAGAGAAATTCTAAATCATATCATAAAATGCAAGAAAAACATTGTTACATTGTAAGCTACGATTTATGTCAGCCCAATCGAAATTATCAGGATTTATATGCTGCACTAAAATCATTTCCAGTTTGGGGAAGACTTACAGAATCAACCTGGGCCGTTGTTACGGACAAGACTCATGCAGAAATCAGGGATTTTCTCATGAAATACATAGATAACAACGACCGGCTTATCGTGATTTTAAGTGGAAGATCGGCTGCCTGGACTAAGGTTTTAGCTCCCAACGAATGGGTTAAAAACAATCTTGTATTATAATTCTATGAAAAAGCATTTCCCCGGATATTATCCTTTGAATCAAACAGACATTTACCAACATTTGGAAAATACTGTTTTTGTCATTGATACCGTATTTTTATTGGATATCTTCCGACTAAATGATAAGGATGTCAATACATTATTTACGATATTAAATGAACCTCCGATCAAAGATAAATTATGGATTCCATACGAAGTTGCATGGCTATATCACCAGTGTGTAAATAATGAAATTATCAACCAGACAGGAAAGATTCAGAATACACTCTATCATCTTACTTGCTGTAAGGAAAATATTCAGAATAACAAAAATTATCCATATCTGGAAACAGCGATTATTACAGAACTGGAAAACTTGACAAACCGTATTCAGGAACTTTTCAACAGGCAAATTAAAAATCTCAGCAATGCATTGGAATATGATGAGAAGAAAGAACAGATAAACACTCTGTTCACGGATCGTATAGGCAGAGAATACACCAATGCTGAGTTACAGGAAATATATACACAAGCCAAAGAACGATATTCCCGAAGAGTCCCTCCTGGATATTGTACACCTCAGAGTGATAATGAAAGATTCACATATCATGATATGGTGATCTGGGAACAAATCAAAGAATATGCGAATAAAAAAAACAAAGATATCATATTGGTTACTGGTAAAATTCAGGATGACTGGTTCTACATTGTCAATGATAAAGTTATTTCTCCAAGACAAGAACTTATCAATGAATTCACACAAAAAACAAACAAGAAGAAATTCTACTGCCTGAGTTCCGACGAATTCATAAGAAAAAGTTGTGCAGAGTTTCATATTATTCATCCTAATTTGAATCAACTTATTAATCATCTCTCAGAGAATGCAAGAAATGCTTCAACCTTCTCTGTCACAAGCCAATCTGAATATAGTACAAATTAAAATATGGAAAAAAATCCTTTCTCTTTCTACGATTTTTTGGGATATCTATTTCCGGGTATGTTGACTTTACTCATTGTCATACATATTACCTATTTGAAGGAGCCTTCATCAATCAGCGACTATTTCAGTATTGCAGGTTTTATGCATACCTTTAAGAACGAACTGTCTATTGAATGGTGGAAATCTACATTAATATTAATTATTCTGTCTTATATATGTGGACAGATCATCGCCTATCTGTCATCTGTCACCATAGAATATTTTGCCAATAAATTATATAAATATCCGTCTTATTATTTATTACATGATGAAGATAGAAGTTTTGATTATTATTTAAATACTTACTTTTGGGATGGCATATATTTTGGAAACTTTATCTGGCGTATAATACTGTTTTTTATAGCCTTTCCAGTCACTTTATTTATTCTATTATTAGGAGCACCTCTAAAAATAAATAAGTTTATTACACATCCATTAGACGCTTATATACGTGACAGTATACAGGCCAAATTATTCAATTTGTCTCAAAAACTGAATCTGGCACGGCCTGAAATTAATTCTGACAATGACTATCACCGTATAGTCATGCATTATGTTTATCTGAATATTCCTAATTGCCAAAGAAAAACAGATAACTACATTGCGCTATATGGCTTTTTAAGGGCCATTTGCTTAATATCATGCATTTTTACTGACATTCTTATCATAAAAGGTTTGTCAACAATCAATTTCTCAGCATCCTTTGATTGGAAGGGATTCATGTTAATCATTACGATGGCCTTTCTAAGCAATATCCTTTTTATGGGTTTTGTAAAATTCTACAGACGATTTACTCTTGAAAACTATATGGCACTACTTACTGAAAAGAATTCATAATACCAATGATAATAGCGATCATTTATCACAACCTTTTAACCAATAAGTTTTATGGGAAATAAGCTACTGACCTACAAGCGGATGGTGAACACAATGGTCATCATCACGGAGACTCTGATCTGCGGCGGGCTGTTCGGACTGTTTTACAGCTGGGCGCAGGGAAGCAGCTGGGAAAAGACAATGGGAGTACCGCAAACACAGATCATGCTGACGCTGATGCTGTGTTATTTCATCACGGCGATCAATACGGGGGTTTCGCTCTACAACCGCAAAGTGTATGCTTACCGGATTGTGGGCCACGTGGTGCAGAATGTGTTTGTCTTCGCCATCCTGGCGGGATGCATCCTCGCCATAGGACACTATACGGATCCGTGGTCGAAGCTGTTTGCGGGCTATCTGGCAACCCTGCTTGTCTGTCTGGCGGCATTCCGGCTGACGCTGCGCTACCTGGTGAAGAGTTACCGCTCACGGGGTGGAAACCTGCGCTTCGTGGTGCTGGTGGGAAGTTATGAAAACAACGTGGAGCTGTACCGGGAACTGACGGAGGCATCGTATGCGGGATTCCGGGTGATCGGTTATTTTGACCACGAACCCAGCAACCGCTATCCGAAGGAATGTCCGTATCTGGGACGGCCGGAAGACGTAACGGCTTATCTGGGACAGCATCCGAGGGTACACTTTCTGTTCTGCTGTCTGCCTTCGAAGGACCGGGACGTGATCATTCCGATCATCAACTTCTGCGAGAACCATCTGGTGAGATTCTACAGTGTGCCGAACGTGCATAACTACCTGCAGAACCGGATGTATTTCAACATGCTGGGCAGTGTGCCCTTCCTGAGCCTGCGGCCGGATCCGCTGAGCCAGCTGGGAAACAAGTTCGTGAAACGGACATTTGACATCGTATTCTCGCTGTGTTTCCTCTGCACGCTGTTTATCCCGATCCTGATCATCGTGACCATCATCACGAAGATGACCATGCCGGGCCCGATTTTCTTCAAGCAGAAACGGAACGGGCTGAACGACAAGGAGTTCTACTGCTACAAGTTCCGGAGCATGAAGGTGAATGCGGATGCGGACAAGGTGCAGGCAACGAAGGATGACCCGCGGAAAACAAAGTGGGGAAACATCATGCGCAAGACGAGCATCGACGAGCTGCCGCAATTTATCAACGTGCTGATGGGCGACATGAGCGTGGTGGGACCGCGTCCGCACATGCTGAAGCACACGGAGGAGTATTCGAAACTGATCAACAAGTATATGGTGCGCCACCTTGTAAAGCCAGGAATCACGGGCTGGAGCCAGGTGACGGGTTACCGCGGGGAGACCAAGGAGCTGAAGGACATGGAGGGACGTATCCGCGGGGATATCTGGTACATCGAGCACTGGAGTTTCTGGCTGGATCTGTACATCATCTACAAAACTGTGGCGAACGCCATACATGGAGAAAAAAATGCATATTAAATAATCATGGAAGAAAAAAAAGAATTGAAGGTAAGTCCGGCTCTGCTGCAATATACGTACCGGAAACTGCTGGAATTCCTGCAGAAAAACCACAATTTCACCCGGGAAGGGCTGAACCGTGTAAGCCTGTCGGAAATTCTGGATTCTAACGAAAAGTATCTTTGCATGGCCGTAAGAAAATACTCCAAGGAGAAGACGCTCAAGAAGCTGATCGAAGGGATGCGGATGAAATACGCGGCTTCCCTGTTGCTGGAGTACATGAATTATCCGGTGGACGAGATTGCACGGATGTGCGGCATCGAATCGCGCTGTACTTTCTACAGGGCGTTTGACCGGCAGTATCACTGTACACCGGCGGAGTACCGGCAGCAGTATTATCCGCTTGACGAGATGAATGAGCCGGAAGAGACGGAAGAAACCGGACCCACGGACAAGAACCTGAAAACGGAGCCGACCCTGATCGGCATGGGACTTTCAAACCTGAAACAGTTATGATTATTGCAGTAGATTTTGACGGAACAATTGTGGAACACCGGTATCCGGAAATCGGCAGAGAGCTGCCGTTCGCCATTGAGACACTGAAAACGCTCCAGCGGGAAGGACACCGGCTGATCCTGTGGAGTGTGCGGGAAGGCAGGCTGCTGGACGAAGCAGTGGAGTTCTGCAAGGCCCGGGGACTGGAATTTTATGCGGTGAACCGGAACTATCCGGAGGAAAAGGCAGGACATGATCATTTTTCGCGCAAGCTGAAGGCGGATCTGTTCATTGACGACAGAAACCTGGGTGGAATGATGGACTGGGGAATCATTTACCGGATCGTCAAGGAACGAATCAGTCTGAACGAACTGGTAGCGGACTGTCTGGCGGATGATACCGGACGGGAAAAGGACCGGAAAAAGCGCAAAGGGCTGCTGGGGAAACTGTTTTCCTGAATGACCCTCTGACAAGCCGCATACGGGCGGCAGGAAAAAGCCAGTGAACGGCAGAGGAGCCGGAAAGGAAAGGGATTGTTTGGCAAAGTAAGAAATCTTTTGCATCTTTGCGGAGAATTGTGTAACGGAACTGCGGTTCTGAAATAAAAACTTAACCAAACTATAAAGGAATGAAACTGAAATATGTAGGAATTCTCTGCATGACGGTTTGCACGGCTTACGGACAGGCGCACGGCCAATCGCCGGAATGGGAATATCGCATAGAGGCAGGTGCCACGGCGGGAACGGGCACGTATGCTCCTCTGTGGTTCACATCCAACCGCTACGGGCTGGGTACTACAGCTCCGAACTCCGGATATCTGCGGGCTGGAATCGGATATCATCAGACATTAAATAAAGGATGGCAGATTGATGCTGCCCTGGATCTGGCCGGTACGGTCAACCACGGAGCGGATACCAGAGGTATGGGTTTCGTGGTGCAGCAGGCTTATGCGGATCTGACATGGAAGGCGCTCCGGCTGAGTATCGGTAGCAAGGAACGGGGGGCTTTTCCTCTGGAAAGAAATACGTCTCTGAGCAGTGGGGCCATGGTGGAAGGACCGAATGCGCGTCCGGTGCCCCAGGTGCGGATTGACATCAGGGATTATCTGAATGTCCCGGGTACGGGCGGATGGCTGGCTTTCAAGGGCCATCTGGCATACGGTGCCTTTACGGACAACAAGTGGCAGAAGGAGTTTACTGCCGCGGGAAACAATTATATTCAGGATCTGCTGTATCACAGCAAGTCGCTGCTGCTCCGGCTGGGAAACCGGGAGAAACTGCCGGTGGAGTTTGAATTTGGTCTGCTGATGGCCACACAGTTCGGCGGGGATCAGTATGAGAAGCAGGCTGACGGAAGCGGCAAGCTGACACTGGACATGCCCAGCAACGCCAAAGCTTTCTGGAAAGCGTTCTTCCCACAGGCGGGAGGAAGTGATACTCCGGAGGGAGAACAGGTGAATGTGGAAGGCAACATGCTGGGAAGCTGGAACTTCGCCCTGAACGGCTATGTGGGTGACTGGACACTGCGGGCTTATCTGGAGCATTATTTTGAGGATACGTCGCAGATGTTCTGGGAATACGGACGCTGGAAGGACGGTCTGATCGGTCTGGAAGTGACTCTCCCGAAAAACCGCTGGCTGAGTACGGCTGTCTGGGAAGGGTTGTGTACGAAGGATCAGAGCGGTCCGATGCTGTACGACGGATTCTGGGGACAATTCCCGGAATATCAGATCAGCGCCTGCGACAGTTATTACAATCACTATCTGTACGGAGCCTGGCAGCATGCAGGCATGGGCATGGGAAATCCTCTCCTGCCGGGACCGGCTTACAACGACGGAAAAATCACATTCAGAAGCAACCGGGTACGGGCGCATCATCTGGGACTGACCGGACAGCCGGCTGAGGAATGGAACTGGCGGGTACTGATTTCATTTGCCCGTCACTGGGGTACGTATGAAAACCCGCTGGACAAGCAGCGCAAGCAGTTCAGTTCGCTGTGGGAGGTGACATATGCTCCGGAACGTTTCAAGGGATGGAGTGCTTCCGTAGCTCTGGGAATGGACCGGGGAAATTACCTGGGCAATTCCACCGGAGGAATGATTACCCTGCGAAAGACGGGAAAGTTCTAAAGCGGAACGGAAACGGACCGGCAAATGATCACTGAATGTAAAAACCTGAAAGATATGAAGACAACGATAAAAAGAACAATGCATTATGGGCTTGTCTGTCTGCTGCTCTGTCTGCTGGCAGGCTGCAAGAAAGCTCCGATGAACAGCAACATAGAAGGATTCTGGCAACTGCTGGAGTTCACCACGCAGGCGGACGGGGAAACTCATCCCTGCAACCGTATCTATTACAGCATCCAGCTTTGGGTGGCAGAGGTATCGGAACGTGGCGGAGATCTGGGAATAACTCCGTTCCGGGGACGGTACCGCTATGACGAGGAGACGAATACCGTCACCCTGAAGGAAATGAGTACCTATGCAACTCCGGAAAATTCACGTCCGGCTACGCGGGAAGAGCTTCATCCCTTCGGACTGGACAGTACGGATACGACTTTCGACGTCATCAAGGCAGACGGGAAATGGCTGATCCTGAAATCGGATTATGCGACACTGATCCTGAAGCGTTTCTAAAAAATAAATCTGATTATGAAACAATCGAATGAAAAGGTGAAGCTGGTACAGACACGGGACGGCAAGAACTTTCTGCTGCCGTTTATTCTGATCACTTCCCTGTTCTTTCTGTGGGGATTTGCCCATAGTATTCTGGACGTACTGAACAAGCATTTTCAAGATGCACTGGGAATCACCAAGACACGGTCTGCCCTGATTCAGGCGGTGGTGTACGGAGGGTATTTCCTGATGGCCCTGCCTGCCGGAAACATTATCCGGCGCTACGGCTACCGGGCAGGAGTGCTTACAGGACTGCTGCTGTACGGCATCGGTGCCCTGCTCTTCATTCCGGGAGAACGGATCATGAGTTTTGAGTTCTTCCTGTTCTCTCTCTTTATTATCGGCTGCGGACTGACTTGTCTGGAAACTGCCGCCAATCCGTATGTGACCGTACTGGGAGAACCGGAGTCGGCAGAACGCCGCATCAACCTGGCTCAGTCGTTCAACGGACTGGGATGGATCTGCGGACCGCTGGTAGGCGGTCTGTTTCTGTTTTCTGAAAACGGGGAAAGCGGAAGCATCTCGACTCCTTATGCCATCATCGGGATTATCGTGCTGCTGGTGGCTCTTTTCTTCTCCCGGATCCGGTTGCCGGAGATCGGCATGAACCAGCCGGCAGAAACGGAGGTACAGACCGGCGGAGAAGCTGCCGGCTCGCTCTGGAGTCACCGGAACTTTACGTGGGGACTGGTCGCCCTGTTTCTTTACGTGGCAGCCCAGACGGGTATCAACAGCTTTTTCATCAACTACGTGACGGAGCATGCCGGTATCACGGCACGGGAAGCTTCGCTGTGGCTGTCGTTCGGAGGAATGAGCATGTTCATGGCCGGACGCATGGGAGGAAGCTGGATCATGAGATTCATACGGGCCGAACGGCTGCTGGTGTTCTGCGGAGCGGGAGCAACAGTGACCATGATTCTGATTCTCTTCGGCAGCGGAATGTCGGCCATCGGTGCATTTTTCTTCTGCTTTTTGTGTGAATCAATCATGTTTCCTACTATCTTTGCCCTGGCGATCCGGGGAACAGGCACCCATACCAAACGGGCTTCCTCCTTTCTGATCATGTCGATCGTAGGTGGAGCTGTCGCACCGCTGGCCATGGGATACATTGCCGACCACGCATCGATGGCGCTGGGATTTGTCGTACCGCTGGGATGTTTCCTTTACATCACGCTGTATGCCGTGACTTATCCCCGGAAGAAACAATAGAAAAGAATAACCTCTAAAATATGAAACCATGAGAAAAGTGGCTCTGATCACCGGGATCACCGGACAGGACGGCTCCTATCTGGCTGAATTTCTAATTGAAAAAGGATATGAGGTGCATGGCATCATGCGCCGTTCCTCCTCTTTCAACACAGGACGTATCGAGCACTTCTATTTGGACGAATGGGTGCGCGACATGAAGCAGAAGCGACTGGTGGACCTCCATGGGGCGACATGACGGACTCCAGTTCACTGATCCGAATCATCGGAGACATTCATCCGACGGAGATCTACAACCTGGCCGCACAAAGCCATGTCAAGGTGAGCTTCGACGTGCCGGAATATACGGCTGAAGCGGATGCTGTGGGAACACTCCGCCTGCTGGAGGCTGTGCGTATCTGCGGTCTGGAAAAGACTTGCCGGGTATATCAGGCTTCTACCTCGGAACTGTTCGGAAAGGTGCAGGAAGTTCCGCAGAAGGAAACGACACCGTTTTATCCGCGTTCTCCGTACGGAGTGGCCAAGCAGTACGGATTCTGGATTACCAGGAATTACCGCGAGAGCTACGGCATGTTTGCCGTGAACGGAATCCTGTTCAACCACGAGAGTGAACGGCGCGGAGAGACTTTCGTGACCCGCAAAATCACCCTGGCTGCAGCCCGTATCAAACAGGGCTTCCAGGACAAACTGTATTTGGGTAATCTGGATGCGCGCCGCGACTGGGGGTATGCCAAAGATTATGTGGAGTGCATGTGGCTGATTTTGCAGCATGAGACGCCGGAAGACTTCGTCATCGCCACCGGTGAAATGCACACTGTACGCGAGTTCTGTACGCTGGCGTTCCACTACTTGGGCGTGGAACTGAAGTGGGAAGGCAGCGGCGTGGACGAAAAAGGTATCGACGCGGCTACGGGCAATGTGCTCGTGGAAGTCGACCCGAAGTATTTCCGTCCGTGCGAGGTGGAACAGCTCCTGGGTGACCCGACCAGGGCACGTGAACTGCTGGGATGGAACCCCACCAGGACTCCGTTCAGTGAACTGGTGCGCATCATGGTGGAGCACGACATGCGCTTCGTAAAAAAACTGCATCTGAAAGCTCAATTAGATTAAGTAAGATATCATGCTGGAACAATCTGCAAAAATATTCGTGGCAGGCCATCGGGGACTGGTGGGTTCTGCCATCTGGAACAACCTGAAGCAGCGCGGATATACCAACCTGACGGGACGCACGCATCAGGAACTGGATCTGCTGGATCCGATAGCCGTGAAGCGGTTCTTCGACGAGGAACAGCCGGAAGCAGTGGTTCTGGCAGCCGCTCATGTGGGCGGGATTCTGGCAAACCTGCACTACCGGGCAGACTTCATCTACCAGAACCTGCAGATTCAGCAGAATGTCATCGGGGAAAGTTTCAGACACGGTGTCAGAAAACTGCTGTTTCTGGGAAGTACCTGCATCTATCCGCGGGAAGCTCCCCAGCCGATGAAGGAAGAGGCTCTCCTCACCTCGCCGCTGGAATATACCAACGAGGAGTATGCCATCGCCAAGATAGCAGGACTGAAGATGTGCGAGAGCTACAACCTCCAGTATGGCACCAACTACATCGCCGTGATGCCGACCAACCTCTACGGCCCAACGACAACTTCCACCTGGAGAACAGTCACGTGCTTCCGGCCATGATGCGCAAGTTCTATCTGGCCAAATGCCTGAATGAAGGCAACTGGGAGGCTGTCAGAAAGGATATCGACCTGAGACCGGTGGAAGGGGTGAACGGAAGCTGTACGGAACAGGTGATTCTGGAAAAGCTGGCCAGATTCGGTATCACGCCGGAAGCGGTAACCCTCTGGGGAACAGGCACACCGATGCGGGAGTTCCTGTGGAGCGAGGAAATGGCAGACGCCAGTGTCCACGTACTGCTGAATGTGGATTTCAAGGATATCTGTGCCGGAAAGGGAGAAGAGATCCGTAACTGCCACATCAACATTGGTACCGGCAAGGAGATCTGCATCCGCGAAGCTGCCGAAATGATTATCCGCGAAGTGGGCTTCCGGGGAGAACTGCGATGGGACCGCTCCAAACCGGACGGAACCCTGCGCAAACTGACGGACGTAACCCGTCTGCATGCCCTGGGATGGCACCACCGCATCGAAATAGACGAAGGCATTCATCGCCTTTATGAATGGTATCAGAAAGGTATCTGCATCAACCATCAAACTGTATAACAGAAGAAAAAGATATGGAGAAAGAGAACTGGTATGCGATGTATGTACGCATGCACCACGAAAAGAAGGTGGCCGAAAAGCTGGGACAAATGGGAGTGGAACATTATCTCCCGGTACAGGAAGTTGTCCGGCAATGGAGCGACCGCCGCAAGAAACTGCAAGTGGTGGTCATCCCGATGATGATCTTCATCCGGGCTTCCGAACAGGTACGACTGTCCGTGATGAGAAACATTCCATCCGTGAGCGGCTGTCTGATAGACCGCTGCACCCACCGGCCGGCCGTAATCCGCGACGAGGAAATGCAGCGTTTCCGCTTCATGCTGGACTATTCGGAAGAAGCTGTACACTTCATCAATACTCCCCTCGCCCCGGGACAAAAGATACGGGTCATCAAGGGACCGCTGGCAGGACTGGACGGCGAACTGACGGAAATCGACGGAAAATCACAGGTGATGGTACGCATCGAACAGCTGGGATATGCTTCTGTGGAAATGCCTGTCGGATATGTGGAAGCAACACCGGAAGACAGCCCGGCAAAATAAACGAATTCAAACTAAAAGCAAGAATAAGCAATGAAGAAACTACTCTCACTTCCACCCAACCTGGTGGAATGCTTTTATGACATCGAGAAAGCAGACCGTAAAGAATGGTTCTGCACCTCTGACCCCATCGGAAGCAAACTGGGATCAGGAGGCGGAACTGCCTGGCTGCTGCAAGCCTGTAAAGCCAATGAAAACAACGAAGAAGCCCTGACTGACTGGCTGGCCAGGGAAAAACGTATCCTGCTGCATGCAGGAGGACAGAGCCGCCGTCTGCCGGGATATGCTCCTTCCGGAAAGATACTGACTCCGATACCGGTGTTCCGCTGGGGACGCGGACAACGGCTTACCCAGAACCTGCTGTCCCTGCAGCTGCCGCTTTACGAGCAGATCATGCAGAAAGCACCGGATTCACTCCACACGCTGATTGCCAGCGGAGACGTTTATATCCGTGCCGGAAAAGCCCTGCAGGACATTCCGGAAGCAGACGTCGTATGCTACGGACTGTGGGTGGACCCGAATCTGGCCAAAAATCACGGAGTCTTCGTGTCTTCACGCAACACACCGGAGCGTCTGGACTTCATGTTGCAGAAGCCTTCCGTAGAACAGCTGGGTGACCTGATGCAGAACTATCTTTTCCTGATGGATATCGGTATCTGGCTGCTGAGCGACCGCGCAATTGACCTGATGGTGAAACGTTCGATGAAGAACGGCAGTCTGGGATTCTACGACATGTATTCGGAATTCGGACTGGCTCTGGGTGAACATCCGCGGATCGTGGACGAAGAGCTGAACCAGCTGAGCGTAGCCATTCTTCCTCTGCCGGAAGGAGAATTCTACCACTACGGAACCAGCCGCGAAATGCTGTCATCGACACTGGCCGTACAGAACCTGGTCATCGACCAGCGGGCCATCATGCACCGGAAGGTGAAACCCCATCCGGAAATGTTCGTACAGAACGCTGTGCTGAACTACCGGCTGACGGCCAAGAACTCACAGACCTGGGTGGAAAACAGCTGCGTAGGAGCCAGATGGACGCTTCACAACCGCAATATCATCACGGGAGTACCGATGAACGACTGGACACTGAACGTGCCGGAGGGAGTCTGTATCGACGTCGTTCCTTTCGGAGAGAGTGACTACGTGGCACGTCCGTACGGATTCAACGATGCCTTCAAGGGAGCGCTCGACAATCCGGACGTGATGTATCAGGGACGTCCCGCCGGAGAATGGCTGGCAGCCCGTCAGCTGAATGCGGCCGATATCGAACAGAATCACGACCTGCAGGCAGCACGGATCTTCCCGGTATGCAAGGACACGGAACAGCTGGGTCTCGCCCTGCGATGGATGACTTCGGAACCGGAACTGGAAGCCGGACGGAAGGTATGGGAAGAAGCCAGAAAGGTTTCGGCCGACGAAATCTCTGCTTATGCCAACCTGAGACGGCTGACAGCCCAGCGTGAGGCATTCCGGAAAGACAGCTGGAACGCACTGGCACGCAACTGGGAACAGAGTGTGTTCTATCAGCTGAATCTGCAGGAAGCTGCGGAAGCGTATGCAGCAGAAGGTCTGGAACAGCCGGCTCCCCTGCCGGAAACCGCTCCGCTGATGACCCGCATCAGTGACGCGATGTTCCGTTCACGTACCCTGACTCTGAAAGGACAGGACGGCAAGGAACAGGAAGATCTGGCATTCCGTCTGATGCGTGAAGGACTGACCGCTACCGTCAACAAACGCCAGCATCCCCGCATGTCGGTCTATGCCGACCAGATTGTCTGGGGACGAAGCCCGGTACGTATCGACCTGGCAGGCGGATGGACAGACACCCCGCCCTACAGTCTGATGGAAGGTGGAAACGTGGTGAATCTGGCCATCGAACTGAACGGACAGCCCCCGTTGCAAGTGTACGTGAAACCCAGCAAGGAGTATCAGGTGGTACTGCGTTCCATCGACCTGGGAGCCATTGAAATTATCCATACTTACGAAGAACTGGCAGGATTCAACAAAGTAGGTTCACCCTTCTCCATTCCTAAGGCAACACTGGTACTGGCCGGTTTCCACCCGGATTTCAGTACGGAACATTATGCATCTCTGGAAGAACAGCTGAAAGCATTCGGTGCAGGTATCGAGGTTACTCTCCTGTCGGCTATTCCGGCAGGTTCAGGACTGGGCACAAGCTCCATCCTGGCTTCGACGGTACTGGGAGCAGTCAACGACTTCTGCGGACTGAACTGGGACAAGCACGAAGTATGCAACCGCACGCTGATTCTGGAACAGCTGCTGACTACCGGCGGCGGATGGCAGGATCAGTACGGAGGTGTGCTGCAGGGTGTAAAACTGCTTCAGACACAGTCGGGATGGGCACAGAATCCGTCTGTACGCTGGTTGCCGGAACACCTGTTTACCGATCCGGAATACAGCAAGTGTCACCTGCTTTATTATACCGGCATTACCCGTACGGCCAAAGGCATTCTGGCAGAAATCGTACGCGGCATGTTCCTGAACTCCACTTCACACCTGCAACTGCTGGGTGAAATGAAACAGCATGCTCTGGATCTCTACGACGCTATCCAGCGCAACGACTTCGAAGCTACCGGACGACTGATCCGCAAGACCTGGCAGCAGAACCAGCTGCTGGATGCAGGAACCAATCCGCCGGCCGTAGCTGCACTGACCGGTCAGATTGACGATCTGTGTCTGGGTTACAAACTGCCGGGAGCCGGCGGTGGCGGTTATCTCTACATGGTAGCCAAGGATCCGGAAGCAGCCGTACGCATCCGTCAGATCCTGCAGCAGAATCCGCCTAACAGCCTGGCCCGTTTCGTAGAAATGAGTCTGTCAGACAAAGGTCTGGAAGTGAGCCGCAGCTAATTTTTTACACCACAGAATAAAGTTATTAAAAATTATTTGTATTTTTGTAGAAAATATTTTGGAATTATATACTCTAATGAGAGTACAAACAAGATCATCAGACAATATATTCCAAAAGAAATGTAATCAAGCAGAATAACTGATTATTTGTTACAAGGATAAAAAAAATCCAAGACAGAAATCGGTGATTCCGTGAAAACAGAAAAATATATAAATTATCAACCAACAGAATCCACTTATATTTTTAAGTGGTATTCTTATATAAAATGTATATAAAAATGAAAAAAACAATTCTAACTTTACTGGCAGCAGCAATGTTGCTACCTGTCAGTGCTCAGCAAAAGATGGTTACGGGCAACAAGTTTTTCGACAACTGGTATAGTGGTGTAATGGTAGGAACTGTACACTCTCCTTACTTCGATAAAATGCGTCCGGCTTTAGGTATTGAATTAGGGAAACAAATCACTCCGGTTCTCGGTGTTTCTTTCGAAGGTATCACAGGTATCAATACAACAGCCAGCAGTACTGCTTTTGATGACCTTAATCTTACTTTGAACGGAAAAATCAATTTCATGAATCTTTTTTGGCGGCTATCTTGGACAGCCTAGATTGTTTGAAATTGAAGGTATTGTCGGTGCCGGTTTATTCAATGAATTCCAAAAGAATCACATTGACAATGCTTTCTCTATGAGAGCTGGTGGATCATTTAACTTCAACCTTGGTAAAGGCAAACAGTGGACTATAAAGGTGAGACCTGCCTATGTAGCTGTTATCGATGGTTCAGGAACCAGAGATCTGTACAATGCTTCCAGATTTGAACTTATGGGAGGAGTTACTTATCACTTCAAATGTAGCAATGGAAAGCACCACATGTCAACAACAACAGGATACAGCCAGGATGAAGTTGACAGACTAAACGAGCAGATCAACGAAATGCGCAGTAAGGTTAACGATCTGGAGAACAATGTAACAGCTGCTCAACAGACAAACGAAGCTCTGCAAAGTGAATTGAACAATTGCAGAAAAAATGCTGAAATGAACAAAGGTAACCAATTAGATTATACAATGGAACCTGTTGTTTCATTCAGACAAAATTATGCATTATTAGAAAAGAGCCAACTCTCAAATCTGGAAAACATTGCAAACTTCATGAAAAATAATCCTGATGTCAAGGTGAAAGTTCAAGGTTATGCATCTCCTGAAGGCAGAGAGGAATTTAACCAGAAACTCAGTGAAGAACGTGCTTATACTATAAAAGAAATCCTTGTAAACAAATATGGTATTGAAGCAGACCGTATTGATGCAAAAGGTATGGGTGTAGGCAGTAATTTCTCAGAACCTGAAATGAACAGAGCTGCAGTAATCAACTTCTATAAATAATATAGAAAAGCCAACTAGTCCGCACAATGCAGCGAATTAGTTGGCTTTTCTGCATTTTGTCAGAATATTTTTCAGCTCCGATATTTACTTTTGAAAGTACAGAACAGACAAGAATATTTTCCGGCAGCTGCAGCCTGCTTTTTATCGGATTTTCAAGAATTGTCAAAAAAAACAAAAATCCCTCTATTTCAACTCCGGGACTCAGTTGAGCCAGAAAAATGAAATAGAGGGATTTTATATTATTCCACGTAAAGTACCAGTCCCTTGAGGTATTCGCCTTCTGGATGGTAAATATTCACCGGATGATCTCCCGGCTGAGTCAGCTGATGGAGAATACGCACGCTGCGTCCGCTCTGGGCAGCAGCCGTAAAGACCGCATTGCGGAAATCCTGCTTGTTGACCACCTGTGAACAGGAGAAAGTGAACAGGATGCCTCCCGGACGAATCTTTTCGAAAGCCTTTGCATTCAGTTTGGTATAGCCTCTCAAGGCATTGCGCAAGGCATCCCGGTGCTTGGCAAAAGCAGGCGGGTCAAGAATAATCAGATCGTACTGGTCGCCCATCCGGTCAAGGAACTTAAACGCATCTTCCGCAAAAGCCTGGTGACGTGCATCACCGGGGAAGTTGAGTTCCACATTCTCATTGGTCAGATCGATCGCTTTGGCAGAGCTGTCCACGGAATGCACCAGATTCGCTCCTCCGCGCATGGCATAGAAAGAGAAACCGCCGGTATAGCAGAACATATTCAGTACGTTCCGTCCCTTAGCGTAGTGTTCCAGCAGATGACGGTTCTCACGCTGGTCGACAAAGAAACCGGTTTTCTGTCCCTTGAGCCAGTCCACATGGAATTTCAGTCCGTTTTCCATGGCGATATTCTCCGGACTGCCTCCCTTGATGAAACCGTTCTCGGTAGCCAGCAGATCCGCCTTGAAAGGCAGGGTTGTTTCCGACTTGTAGTAAATGTTCTGGATTACATCCCCCATCACTTCGCTCAGAGCATCGGCAATTTCCATGCGATAGACATGCATGCCGGCAGAATGAGCCTGCATGACCGCCGTATGATCGTAAACGTCAATGATCAGTCCCGGCAGGTTATCGCCTTCTCCGTGTACCAGACGATAGGTATTGTTCTGCGGGTTACCGATCAGTCCCAGAGCACGGCGCAAATCCTTGGCCACCTCCAGACGGCGTACCCAGAACGCATGGTCAATGGTTTCCTGACGGAAAGAAAGCACACGCACCGCAATGCTTCCCACCTGGAAATGACCACAAGCTATAAATTCTTTCTGTGAGGTATAAACATATACTACTTCCCCTTCTTCGGGCTCTCCCTCCACACGGGCAATAGCCCCAGAAAACACCCACGGATGGAAACGCTTCAACGATTCCTCCTTACCGGGTTTCAGATATACTTTCTTATAAGACACGTTTATTGTATAATTAAAAAGGTTATCACTGTTTTTCAATCCGGTAGTCACCTGTCCGGCGCAACTCTTCCAGATATTCATAAATCCGTACGCAGGCCCAGGCATCGGTGGCCGCATACAACTGCTGGGCTTCCGTCAGCGTTTCCGCTTCCCAGTTGGACAGCCGTTGCGTTTTCGAAATCTTCTCCCCGAAAAGCAAGGCATAAATCTTTTGCAGACTCATCTCTTCAATGCCGAAATGAGGCACATAATCCTGAAGTTCCACCCAGTTTCCCGTGCGGGGATCCTGCCGGTTTCTGCGGCTCAGCATCCGGAAGTCATCCTTCAGCGAAAGTCCCACCTTGAGCACATCGTTCTGGAGAAACTCTTCCAGGAAATCGGGCAATCCGATATGGTTCAGCCGAAACAGGAAACAAGCATCTGCCGTAGCCACCTGCAACAACGCCACCTGATTCACCATTCCCTTGCGAAAAGAAGGGCGGGTTTCCGTATCTACTCCCACCAGTGCATGAGAATTCAGGTATGCAACAGCCTTGCGTGCATCGGCTTCGGTATAAATGACATAAATCCGTCCGGGGAAAACCACCTTCGGCAGTTCGGCAATTACTTTTTTGTCTATTTTGTTCGGTATGACAATCATTCGTTTTCTATCGGTTGTTTTTAATCTATTCCTCTCCCATATCCAGACCTTCGTACAGTTCGTCTTCGGTCACTCCTTCATCTTCAAACCCGCAATCGTCTTCCTCGTCGTCTGCTGCGTGACGGCTGTATTTCACTTCATGCAAGGCCCGCATCAGATTGACCAGACGCTGTCCCCAGAACTCGGCAAACTGTTCCCGGCAGATCACCAGGGAATCGTTCATGGTCTGCTCCAGTCCCAGACGGAACACGCAGATAAAGTCCTTCACCGACTGGTAGATGTCTGCCAGTCCTTCGGAAACGGTCTGATGAATCGGAGTATCACTATACATCATATCATCGAGAAACACTTCCAGATAGTCATCACGGTCGCCCATCAGTGCCGCCACTTCCCTGCGCAACTGCTCATAATCGCTCTCGGTCACGAAGGTTTCGGGATCAAAATCCTCCATCCGCTCACATTCGGGAAGCAGCGATGCCTTCAGATAAAGCAAGGGCAGCAGTTTCAGGGCCGTATCAACAAACTGACTGCGTTTCTGCTCGGAAACCCGTTCCAGGAAACCGCAGAATTCGGCAGCCACCGTGACAAACTCCACTGTATTTTTATCAAATATGGCTTGTGTATTCTTTTTCATATTCATTTGTCCATTAACCTTCGCAAAGGTACGAAAAAAATTTCTCAGTTTTAGTTTTATTCGTACATTTGCGGGGTTATTCAGATAAAAACAGCATCAAATGAAGAAAAAAACAGATACCAAGACTACAGAACAGAAGCGAGTTACAACCCAGAAAGTTGTTACGGCTCTTAAAAGTGAAACGGCACATTTCGTCATCGGACTGTTGTGCGTCATATTCGGCGTCTACATGCTGCTGGCGTTCAGTTCTTTCTTTTTCACGGGAGGCAACGACCAGAGCATTCTGGCACATCCCAACCCCGGAGAACTGCTGGAAACAGGCAACCGCATCCAGAACTATGCCGGTACACGGGGTGCCCAGCTTTCACAATACCTGATCAATGACTGCTTCGGAATTCCGGCCTACTGCATCATTGTATTCCTCATCGTTGCAGGCATGAAGCTGATGAAAGCCTATAATTTCAGTCTGCGGAAATGGTTTGCAGGCTGCATGACCGTCATGATCTGGTTCTCCATCACTCTGGGACTGATTTTCGAAGGTCCTTTTGAAAACTCATTCATCTATCCGGGCGGTCTGCACGGATATAATGTCAGCCGCTGGTTCTGTTCCCAGATCGGAACGCCGGGACTGATTCTGGCCCTGCTGGTAACAGCCATTCTTTTCTGTTTGGCACTGACCAGCAAGACAATGCCTTTCGTACGCAAGGCGCTCCGGCCGAACCTCCGCAGAAAAGGTAACGATCCGCAGCCGGCCGATCCGGAACAGCCCGACGAACCGCGTCCGACCGAACCGACTGCAACAACTCCGGAACCGGAAATTCAGGAAGAAAAGACGGAAGATATCCCGGCAAAGAAGACATCAGAAACTTACGCTGCTTCTTCCAGTACTCCTTCACCCAAAGTGACTGAAGTATATGAAGAAGAGGAAGATAATGACAAGAACGAGCCGCAGCCAAAGGCCCACGAAATAGAACTGAGCCTGGACGAAACTCCGGTCAGGGAAAGTAAGGCCAGCGACATGCGGGTGGAAATCGCAACCGGAGAAAAAGCAGATCTGATTCCTTCCGGCGGTGAACCGGCTTTCGAGATCGACGAGAAAACCAGCGAAGAGGATGAAGCTTATACCGGCGACGTGACACAGCCTTACAATCCCCGTCTGGATCTGGAACACTACAAATTCCCGACCCTGGATCTGCTGAACACTTACAACGACAACGAGCCGACCATCGACATGGAGGAACAGAATGCCAACAAGGACCGCATCATCAAGGTGCTCCGCAGTTTCGGCATCGAGATCAGTTCGATCAAGGCCAGTGTGGGTCCGACCATTACGCTTTATGAGATCACTCCTGCCGAAGGTGTCCGCATCTCCAAGATCCGTAACCTGGAAGACGACATTGCCCTGAGCCTTTCTGCCCTCGGAATCCGTATCATCGCTCCTATCCCAGGCAAGGGAACCATCGGTATTGAAGTACCGAACGCCAACCCGCGCATCGTTCCGATGAGCTCCATCCTGGCCAGCAAGAAGTTCCAGGAAACCACTTTCGACCTGCCCGTAGCACTCGGAAAGACCATCACCAACGAAGTGTTTATGGTGGATCTGGCCAAAGCGCCTCACATGCTGGTGGCCGGAGCAACCGGACAGGGTAAGTCTGTCGGTCTGAATGCCATCGTGACTTCCCTTCTCTACAAGAAGCACCCCAGCGAACTGAAGTTCGTCATCATCGACCCGAAGAAGGTGGAATTTGCCATCTATGCGCCGATTGAACGTCACTTCCTGGCCAAGCTGCCCGACGGAGAAGACGCCATCATCACCGACGTGACCAAGGTTGTACAGACCCTCAATTCGCTCTGTGTGGAAATGGATACCCGTTACGACCTGCTCCGCAAGGCAGGCTGCCGTAACATCAAGGAATACAATGCGAAGTTCATCAGCCGCCAGCTGAATCCGGAAAAGGGACACCGGTTCATGCCGTACATCGTCATCATCATCGATGAGTTCGGCGACCTGATCATGACTGCCGGCAAGGAAGTGGAACTGCCGATCTGCCGTATTGCCCAGCTGGCACGTGCTGTCGGTATCCACGCCATCATCGCTACCCAGCGACCGACAACCAACATCATCACCGGTACCATCAAGGCCAACTTCCCGGCCCGTGTGGCATTCCGTGTAGCTTCCATGATGGACTCACGTACCATCCTCGACCGTCCGGGAGCCCAGCAGCTGATCGGTAAGGGAGATATGCTCTACCTGCAAGGCAACGACCCCGTCCGTGTGCAGTGTGCCTTTGTCGACACTCCGGAAGTGGAAAAGATCGCCTCCTACATCAGCAAGCAGCAGGGTTATCCGACTGCCTTCATGCTGCCTGAATACGTGGACGAAAACGCCGAGCCCAGTGCAGCAGCCGACGTGGACATGAACCGTCTGGATCCGCTGTTCGAAGAAGCAGCCCGTCTGCTGATCTATCACCAGCAGGGTTCAACGTCTCTGATCCAGCGTAAATTCTCCATCGGATACAACCGCGCCGGACGTATCATGGACCAGCTGGAACGTGCAGGTATCGTCGGACCGACCAACGGAAGCAAGGCGCGCGAAGTGCTGTGCATGGACGAAAACGACCTGGAAATGCGAATGAGTTCCCTGAAAAACTAAACTACATTTTATATGAAACGACGAAACGTTTTTCTGCTTTCGCTTCTATGTTTTTTATTTTTGTGCCCGCGTTTTTTACAGGCACAGTCAGACGCGAAAGCCCGTGAAATACTGGACAAGACCGCTGCTGCCTTCCGACAGGCACAAGCGGTCAGCATCACCTTCGGCGGTACCCAGGAAGGTACTTTGCTGCTGAAAGGAAACAAGTTCCACCTGAACACCGGTGACGTAGAAACCTGGTTCGACGGGAAAACCCAGTGGAGCTACCTCAGACAGAACGAGGAAGTCAATGTCTCCACCCCCACCCCGGAAGAACTGCAGAGCATCAACCCGTACGTACTGCTGGACCATTACAGCCAGCATTACAACAGCCGTTACAGCGGAGTGCGGACACACAGCGGCAAACAGGGACAGGAAGTCATCCTGACTCCCCGTGCGTCACAACAGGACATCCGCAGCATCTGCTTCGTTGTCAACAACCGCTATGAGCCGCTCTACATCCGCATCGACCTGAAGAACGGACAGCAGCAGGAGATCCTGATCCGCACTTACCGTGCCCTTCAGACAGCCAGTGACAAGGAGTTCACTTTCGACTCAAAGAAATACCCGGATGCCGAAATTATCGACATGAGATAATCTTTTTTCCGTTTTTTATCGCGACCTTTTATTTTTTCGCTATCTTAGCGAAACTTTAATGTCTAACTAAAAAACGAATACTTATGGAAATGAAAAGACTGATCCCTACCATAATGCCGGCCTGCTGCCTGGTACTCCTGTTCAGTGCCTGTTCTGAAAAGAGCAGTTACACGCAACTGATTCCCGGGGATGCGTCCTCTGTCGTGGCCGTCAACCTGCAGTCCCTGACTGAAAAAGCAGGCATTTCTTCCGGAACTCCCGCTTACGAATCCTTACAGAAGGCTTTCTCATCGGGTAAGGACAACCCCCTGAAAGATCTGCTGGCTTCACCGGACAAATCCGGCATCGACTTCAGCAAGGACATTTATATCTTTACCAATTCCACATCGATGAATATAGGAGTCGTAGCCCGGCTCAGCAATGCATCCGACTGGACTGCTACCCTGACTGAAATGAACGACGGCGAAAAGAATCCGATCAGCCAGGGAGACGGTTTCTCCTATCAGCTTTCGGACAAGTCCATCCTGGCCTATACCGAAGATGCACTGCTGATCTGCTCCAACGAGCGCCGCACGCCTGAAGACAGCCTGATTGCCATGGCAGGACGGCTGATCCATCAGACAGAGGCCCAGAGCATCACCGGCAAGGAAGCCTTCAAGAGCATGGAAAGCGAAAAAGGAGATATCCGTTTCATGGCCGCTCCAAACGCCCTGCAAAGTGCATTCAAGACTTCGGGTTACAGCAGAATGCTGCCTTATCCCTACACCAGCACCCTGACAGCCCTGCCTGCTTCGTGTGTCACCGTCGGCAACGTCAGTTTCGAAAAAGGCAAGATCGTAGTAGATGCCAAACCTCTGGGCCTGGACGAAGAAAGCCGTGCCTTTCTGGAAGCTGCCGTCAAACCCTACGGAAAGATTGAAGGCAAATTCGACAAGCTGTTCCCGTCGTCCACACTGATGTACTTCAGTGCCAACGTGAACGGCAGCGAACTGACCAGCTTCTACCGGCAGCAGCTGAAATCAGCAGACAACAACCAGCTGATGGAAGCCCTGGCACGTTCTGTCAACGGTGAAGTAACTTTCGGTCTGCTGAACTTCAGTCTGACCAGCATGCCGGCCTTCGTCATTTACGGCGAAATGAAGAGTCCGGATGCCCTGGATGCCCTTTACCAGAAGAAAGACAGCCTGGGACTGAAACGCACACAAAAACTCGTGAAGCTGGCTGACCACGAATACATGATCGAAAATGCAGCCAGACTGTTCCGCAACATGTCGCTATTCTACGGATACAAGGACGGACGCTTCTATGCAACCAACGACGAAATGGTCTACAAGACCATCGGCAAGGAATCGTCTCCTTCCCTGAAAGGCAGCTCCTATCTGGACAACCGCAAGGGAACCAGCCTGTACAGCCTGATCAACGTCGATGCAGCCCTGCAGCTCCCCATCGCCAAGATGGCGGCAACGACACCGGCAGGAGCCTTCCTCCAGATGGTCGGAAAGATCTCCTACATCTCGGCCGGCAGCAACGGCGACAACGGACATGTGGAAATTGTCCTGACCGACAGCAAGGAAAATTCCCTGAAGCAACTGACCGACCTGATGGTCCAGTTAAGCAAATTATAAAAACTCTATAAACAGTAAAATTGAACGATATGACAACTGAACATGTGAAATGCCTGATCATCGGATCAGGACCGGCAGGTTACACTGCCGCCATCTATACCAGCCGTGCCAACATCGCTCCCGTACTCTACGAAGGACTGCAGCCGGGCGGCCAGCTGACCATCACCACCGAAGTGGAAAACTTCCCCGGTTATCCGGAAGGTGTGACGGGTCCTGTATTGATGGACGACCTGCGCAAACAGGCAGAACGCTTCGGTGCCGATATCCGCAACGGAATCGTAACCAAGGCCGACCTGAGCCAGGCCCCTTACAAATTCATCATTGATGAAGAAAAGGAAATTACAGCCGATACGGTCATCATCTCTACCGGTGCCACAGCCAAATACCTGGGTCTGGAAGATGAAAAGAAATATGCCGGTATGGGGGTCAGTGCCTGTGCCACCTGCGACGGGTTCTTTTACCGTAAAAAAACTGTAGCCGTAGTGGGTGGAGGCGATACCGCCTGCGAAGAGGCCATTTACCTCGCCGGACTGGCCAGCAAGGTTTATCTGGTGGTACGCAAGCCTTTCCTGCGCGCTTCGAAGATCATGCAGGAACGCGTACTGAATCACCCCAACATCACCGTTCTGTTCGAACACAACGCAGTCGGCCTGTATGGTGATAACGGAGTAGAAGGCATGCACGTGGTGAAACGCATGGGTGAAGCCGACGAAGAACGCTACGACGTAGCCATCGACGGATTCTTCCTGGCCATCGGCCACCAGCCCAACTCCATGCTGTTCAAGCCGTGGGTAAAGACAGACGAAACTGGATACATCCTTACGGAAGAAGGTACTCCCCGTACCGGTGTGCCCGGAGTATTCGCTGCCGGTGACGTAGCCGACCCGCACTACCGCCAGGCTATCACAGCTGCCGGAAGCGGATGCAAGGCTGCCATCGAAGCAGAACGCTACCTGTCGGCCAACGGACTGCTGTAATCCCCCATACACACAGGCCCGAACTGACGGCTAGGGCTGACCTTCCCTGCACCCCGGGCCTGTGCGATTTCCTGCCTTTATTTAGGAACAGGTTTAGAAAACGAGAACACTTTTTTTACAAACACATACATTTATGAAAAGACTAATCAGAAAAACATTTGTTGCTATCCTGCTTACGGGAGGAGCAACAATGGCATTTGCCCAACAACAGATGCCTCCGATTCCGGTTGATCCCAACGTACGCATCGGTAAACTGGACAATGGACTCACCTATTACATCCGTCACAATGCTCTGCCGGAAAAACAGGCTGACTTCTATATTGCCCAAAAGGTAGGTTCCATTCTGGAAGACGACAACCAGCGCGGTCTGGCCCACTTCCTGGAACACATGTGTTTCAACGGAACAACCCATTTCCCCGACAATACCCTGCGTGAATGGCTGGAAAGCATCGGAGTGAAGTTTGGAGCCAACCTGAATGCCTACACTTCCATCGACGAAACGGTCTATAACATCAATAACGTCCCCGTTACCCGCGAAAGCGTAGTTGACTCCTGTCTGCTGATCCTTCACGACTGGGCCAACGACCTGACCCTCGATCCGAAAGAAATCGACAAGGAACGCGGAGTCATCCACGAAGAATGGCGCACAGGCATGGGAGCCATGATGCGTATGTATGAAACCGTACTGCCCGTTCTCTACAAGGACAGCAAGTATGCATACCGCCTCCCCATCGGAACCATGGAAGTGGTGGACAACTTCCCCTATCAGGCACTGCGTGACTATTATGAAAAATGGTACCGCCCCGACCAGCAGGGAATCGTTGTCGTGGGAGACATCAATGTGGACTCCATCGAAAACAAGATCAAGAGAATGTTCTCCCCCATCGAAATGCCGGAGAACCCCGCTGAACGTACTTACTTCCCTGTGCCCGACAACGACGAACCGCTGATTGCCGTTGCCAAGGACAAGGAACAGAACATACCTATCATCTACCTTTTCCACAAGCATGAAGCTGTCAAACCGGAAGAAAAGGGCAACATGGACTACATGGTCTACAGCTACCTGACTTCCATGATCGAAAGCATGCTCAACACCCGTCTGGAAGAACTGACCCAGAAGGCTGATGCTCCCTTCATCCAGGCTTTTGCCGGTGACGGAGATTACCTGCTGTCAAAAACCAAAGGTGCTTTCATGGGAATTGCCGCTGCCAAGGAAGACGGCATCCTGACCGCTACGGAAGCCCTGATGCGCGAAATCGAACGCGTACGCCAGTTCGGATTTACCGCCAGCGAATATGCACGTGCCAAAGCTGACTACCTCCGCAGTCTGGAAGTTGCCTATAATGAACGAGACAAACAGCGTACAAACAGCTACGTCAAAGAGTACGTACGTCACTTCATCGACAACGAACCGATTCCGGGTATCGAAAACGAATATCCGCTCATGAACCAGATCGTTCCGAACATTCCGGTAGAAGCCGTGAACCAGGTGATGAAACAGCTGATCCAGGAAAAGAATATCGCCCTCAGCGTATTCTGTCCGGAAAAGGAAGGCATGAAATACCCCACAGAAGCCGAACTGAAAGCCGTGATCGACAAGGTGAAAGCTGAAAAACTGGAACCGTACGTGGACAAGGTATCCAACGAGCCGCTGCTGAAGGAGAAACCGCAGGCCGGCAAAGTGGTGAAGACAGAACAGGGAGCCTTCGGATCAACCATCCTGACCCTGAGCAACGGTGTACGCGTGATCGTGAAACCGACAGACTTCAAGGCCGATGAAATCCGCATGAAGGCATTCAGCCCCGGAGGAAACTCTCTCTTCGACGACAAGGATGTCCTTCAGTTCTCCGTCATGAACGAAGTCGTTCCATTGGGCGGACTGGGTAACTTCAGCGCCGTAGACCTGAGCAAAGTACTGGCCGGCAAAGTGGCTTCTGTCAATGCATCCGTAAGTACCCTCACCGAAGGACTCGGTGGCAGCTGTTCTCCGAAAGACCTGGAAACCATGCTGCAGCTGGTTTACCTGAACTTCACGGCTCCGCGTATGGATCAGGAAGCCTTCCAGTCATACATCCAGCGTGGCAAGGCTGCCCTGGCCAACCAGGCTGCCAACCCGATGAGCACCTTCAACGACTCACTGGCCGTAGCTCTCTACAACCATCATCCGCGTGCTCTTCGTCTGAAAGCTGAAATGATGGACAAGGTGGACTACAACAAGATCATGGAACTCTACAAGAACCGCTATGCAGAAGCAGGCGACTTCACCTTCCTGCTGGTAGGTAACATTGACCTGGCCACTGCCACTCCGCTGATTGAGCAGTATCTGGGCGGACTGCCGACCATCAGCCGCAAGGAAAACTTCCGCGATCCGAAGATGGATATCCGCAAGGGTGATTACGAAAACAACTTCATCCGCGACATGGAAACAGCCAAATCAAGCATCATGATGGTGTACAGCGGCAACTGCCCGTATACCCTGAAGAACAAGATCATGATGAGCATGTTCGACCAGTTGCTGGATATTCTCTACACCCGTACCGTACGTGAAGAAGCAGGCGGTACCTACGGTGTGAGCAGCTGGGCTTCCATCAGCAAGTATCCGCAGGAAGAAGGAACCCTGAACATCTACTTCGATACAGATCCGAACCGCCGCGAACAGATGGTAGGACTGATCAAGCAGGGTCTGCAGGACTTCATCGCCAACGGACCGGCCACCGAAGATCTCAACAAGGTGAAAGAATACATGCTGAAGACCTATCAGCAGAACCAGAAGGAAAACGGCTATTGGATGGGCGCTCTGAATGAGTTCTACTGGACCGGTCTGGACATGAACAAGGACTACGAAGCAACCGTAAATGGCATTACGATCGATGATTTGAAAGCATTTGCCAAAGCTTTCATCGGACAGAACAATGTCATTGAAGTCAGCATGAGTACTCCGGCTACCAAATAACTGACAACCGGCCTATGTTACTGACCGAAATAAGAAGAAACCAGAAACTTGCAGCAAAGCGGAACCCCATGTACGACAGGAACCGCTTTGCCAAGTTCCTGATTTATCTGTTTACAGCATTCTGGGCAGCGTACCTCGTTCTGATCGGGGTTTCGCTGTCCTTTGCTTTTGAGGAGGATATCCCCGGCATGGAACCCTATGACGCACTCGACAGCGTCCTGATCCTCTTCCTCCTGATTGACTTTCTGATCCGTTTTCTCTTCCCCACTCCGGCGCAAGAGATCAAACCCTATCTGTTGCTGCCTGTCAGCAGACAGCGACTGATCAACACCCTCCTCGTACAGGTGGGTCTCAAACTCTACAACCTGTTCTGGCTGTTCCTGTTCGTACCCTTTGCCGCCCTTACGGCCGCCCGATACTTCGGCGTGGCAGGAGTGACCGGCTATGCAGTGGGTATCTGGCTGATGATGACAGCCAACGCCTACTGGAGCATACTGGTACGCGCACTGGCCCGTCAGCACACGCTCTGGCTCCTGCTCCCCGCAGCAGTCTACGGTCTGCTGGCCCTGCTGGAATTCGTTCCCTCTCAGGGAATGGTCAGCCAGTTCTCCATGTGGCTGGGCGAAGCCTTCCTCCGCTGGAACCTTCTCGCCCATGCAGGCGTACTGGCAGTCATCGTTCTGCTCCTGCTGGTCAACTGCCGTGTGCAGACCGCCTGCATCTACAGCGAACTGGGACGGAAGGAAGACTCCCGCGTCAGACACTTCAGCCGCTACGGCTATCTGGAACGCTTCGGCATGACCGGTGAATACATGCGGCTGGAACTGCGCATGATCTTCCGCAACAAGACACCGCGCAAGAACTTCCAGATGATGTGCATTGTCCTGGTTCTTTTTGCTGCCATGCTCTTCGGCATCACGCAGGAGTCCACCCAAAGCGTCTACTCCATCCAGCTCTATTCCATCTATTGCTTCACGGGATTTGCCGTTTCGATCCTGACCCGCATCATGGCGTACGAAGGCAATTACCTGGACGGACTGATGGTGCGCCGGGAATCCCTGCTCAGCCTGTTCCGGGCCAAATATTACTTCCACTGCCTGCTGCTGGTTTTCCCGCTGGTTCTTCTTCTCCCGTCCATTATCTGGAGCGGACTTCCGGCCGGACTGGTAGTCAGCCAGCTGTTTCTTACAGCGGGCATCATCCTGCCCCTCATCATGCAACTGGCATGGATCAACCGGAAAACAGCTCCGCTGGACGCAAGCATAATGGGTAAGGGACAATGGAACTCACCTTACCAGATGGTAATCGTGTTCTTCGCCTTCTTCTTCCCCATCCTGTTCAGCAACCTGCTTTTCCTCGTGCTCAGTGAGAACATGGCTTATCTGGTATGCACCCTGCTGGGAATGGCCGGAATAGCCGCACAGCCCCTGTGGATGCGATACCTGTACCGTCAGGTCATCCGGAAGAGATATGACATCCTGACGAACCTGCGCGACACACGCTAATACTTACAACCTCCTGCAAACAGACAGAATTATGGAAATCAAGATAAACAACCTGATCAAACGATATGGCAGCAAGACTGCCGTAGACATACCCGACTTCACCCTCCACGAAGGAGAAATCCTAGGACTGGTGGGAAACAACGGAGCCGGAAAGACCACCCTCTTCCGCCTGATGCTCGACCTCCTGCAGGCCGACAGCGGAACCGTCTGCATGAACGGCACCGACGTGGCCCGCAGCGAAGAATGGAAAACCTTCACGGGAGCCTATATGGACGAAAGTTTCCTGATCGACTACCTCACTCCCGATGAATACTTCCAGTTCAACGGACGCATGTGCGGACTGGACCGGAGCACCGTCAACGAGCGCATCCGGCGCTATGAACGCTTCCTGGGCCCGGAAATCCTGGAAGAAAAGAAGTTCATCCGGAACCTCTCGGCCGGAAACAAGCAGAAAATCGGAATCGTCAATGCCCTGCTCCAGAATCCGCAGATCGTCATCCTCGACGAACCCTTCAACTTCCTCGACCCCACTTCGCAGTCGCTGCTGAAACACATGCTGCAACACTACGGCGAAGAACACAAAGCCCTGATCCTCGTATCGAGTCACAACCTGAGCCACACCATAGACCTCAGTACGCGCATCGCCCTGATGGAAAAAGGATCGCTCATCCGTGACCTCGACAACACCGACGGAGCCGCCGGAAAAGAACTGGAAGACTACTTCGAAGTGAAGGAAGAAAACTGACCGCACGATCAGGCCCGAACGACCGCACGATAACTTCGCATTGACTGGTCAATGCAAAAAAAACGACCGCACGATCCGGCCGCAATGACCATATGATTCAGCCCCATTCCCAGTATAAGTCCTGCCGGACCTGCTGCGAACGGGGCTGAACAGTCTGCAGACCTCTCCTTCCGGGAAGATAAAAGAAACTTAAACAGGTCATAAAATACCCTAAGTCCAGGTACACACAACCCGGATATTACGTACATTTGTTCAAAACAATTGATATGTGCAGACGCTTACACCTCCGTTTTCCGGCCGGCATGCTGGTCATGCTGCTTGCCCTTCTGCTTGCTTCGTGCGGCACACGGGCTCCCCGCTACGACTACCGTCAGCTGGCAAAAGCTGCCGTCCGACTTGACATGGACATCGACGCCAAGGACAACCACCGCCTCTACATTGAGGTGGCCGACTGGATCGGTACCCCCTATCGTCACGGAGGCACCACCCGCAAGGGAACCGACTGTTCAGGTTTCACCTCGGCCGTCTACAAGAAAGTGTATCGCCACAAACTGAAACGCAGCTCCGAAGAACAGCGCACCAAAAACTGCCGGAAAGTAGCCAAACGCAACCTCAAGGAAGGCGATCTGGTGTTCTTCCACAACGGACGCAAGAAACGGAAAGCCACTCATGTGGGCATCTACCTGAAAGACGGACGGTTCGTACACGCCAGTACCAGCCGGGGAGTCATCGTCAGCCGGCTGGAAGAAGACTACTACCGCCGCTGCTGGATGCAGGGCGGACGGGTGAAAGGCATCTGACAACAACCATCCACAAACACAACAGGCAATGAAACATCCCGACCATCTCGCATTTACCCTCCTGCTCTCCCTCTGCACACTGGGCTTCCTGCCCGCCGCTGCACAGGATCCGGACGGGAAACCATCGAATCCTCAGGACACCACGGAACTCAGGCTGAACACCGATGCCGTCAAGCTGATCCAGTTTGACTTCACCCCCGACCTCAGCAAGATGAACCAGCCCAAGGAAGCCCCTCTCGACAAGAAATGGATGGAATTCAAAGCCGACCTCTCCCTGCCGAGAAGCCTCATCGACACCACCAGAGTGAGAAAACCCACCGGATACATCCGGCTCGCTCCATACAGTATCTGGACGAAATATGGCGAAGAACCCGTGTACGACCGCACGGTGGAAGGCCGCCCCAAGGAACAGAAGATCTACTGGACCTTCAACCCCTACCGTTCCTACTACAACGATGACTGGAGTCCCACTCCCTCCACCGGAAGCATGTATCAGATGAATACATCCCCGGTAGGCCCTGCGATCTGCATCAACAACCTGGACTTCATCATGACCCTCTACGAGACCTTCAACAAGCACGGACGCACCCTCAGGCACAACCGCAAATATGCAAATGCCTGGAAAACCTACAAGGACTACAAGCCGACCCGGGAAGACAGTCTGAAGTTCCCCAACTACCTCCGCCGGAACAGCCTGGCTTTCATGCCTCTCGTGACGGACAGCGTGGCTGACAGCCTCAGCACGGTGCAGTCCTCTCCCCTTCCGGCAGATACCCTGCCCGCCACCTTGCCCGGTCATCAGGCAAACCATCGGGGAATTGTCATTCCGGAACGTCCGGCTCCCGCTCCGCGGCCCGAAAAAAAGAAAGAAGAAGAACCGAAGAACATGGATGAACTCTACGACTATATCCGCGAAAAGAAAGCACAGGACTCCCTGTTCTATCAGGAAATGTTCCATTCGGAAAAACTGCGCATCCGCAAGGACGATGTGGAGAAAACCCGCCAGTACCTGAAGGAGCGCGAACACTGAGACGGAGCATCACCGGTCCGGTCAGAAAAAAACGCTTCGGCGTGCAGGATGAAACGTCTAAATGTTTTCAACTGCACGCCGAAGCGTTTTTCAAAAAGCCCGAGCGGCTATACGCACTGTATTTTATTTGCGGAAGACAAAGTAGACCGCCAGGATCAGACAGACAAAGGCTGCCAGGTGATTCCAGCGCAACTCCATCTTGAAAGCAATCATTGAGAACACCGTGAAGACTGCCAGCGTAATCACTTCCTGAATGACCTTCAGCTGCATGATGTCGAAAGGTCCCCCACTGTCGCGGAATCCCAGACGGTTGGCCGGAACCTGCAGACAATATTCAAAGAAAGCAATCGCCCAGCTGAAGGCAACAACTCCAATCAGCGGCAATGCAGCAAACCAGCTGAACTCTTCACGCATCTTCAGATGTCCGTACCAGGCAAAAGTCATGAAGATATTCGAAAAAATCAGCAAAACAATCGAATAAATACCATTTGTCAACATATCTTTTTTCCTTTATTTAAAAACCGGCGCAAAAGTACAAATAAAATGTGACAAAGCGAAAAAACCTCCTCCTAACATATCATTGTTTATTCATTAACAAACCATTTTTATATTTAAGGCCGCTAAAAATATCATCTTACTCAATACATAGTTCATAATATCCTAATCACTTTAGTAATGCTCTAATTATTAAGCACATAGATACTACAATAGCAATTAAAGATATGAAACTATGGTTAGCTTATTATATCTTTAAAACACTGGAAACATCCCTTTAAGCCGTTCGATCTCTTCTTCCAGGTTGTGGATTGCTTGCATTTTAGTATCTTTGAAACATTGGAAACATCAGTTTGCCGGTATCGGTAATCAGATCTATGGTTGTGAATTGCTTACTTTTTAGTATCTTTGAAACATTGGAAACATCCCTCACGGGAAGATTCATATTCGTTTCGTCGTTGTGAATTGCTTACTTTTTAGTATCTTTGAAACATTGGAAACATCTATCAGGACGCAGTACATTTCAATGAAATGGTTGTGAATTGCTTACTTTTTAGTATCTTTGAAACATTGGAAACATCCCTCACGGGAAGATTCATATTCGTTTCGTCGTTGTGAATTGCTTACTTTTTTTAGTATCTTTGAAACATTGGAAACATCTATCAGGACGCAGTACATTTCAATGAAATGGTTGTGAATTGCTTACTTTTTTTAGTATCTTTGAAACATTGGAAACATCTGATTCTGCATTATCCATTGTAAGTCAATAATTTACGCAGAGATTTAGAAAGTCCAAACGAACCTGTTTCCAATAGAAAATCCCGCCATACAGCGGGATTTTTCTTTTCATAATAAAGTCACAACTGGGAATTAATTCTTATTACTAAAAATAATTTTCCCATCAAGAGTTATCTTAAAATCTATGTCTTCAAGAAGATAGTTCAATTGTCTAATACTCTGTCGTATCCTTTCAGGAAGACCATTATCAAATAATTTTAAATCAACGGCTTTACCTCTACCTGTTTCTTTGAAGGATCTGGAACAGAGATGTTTCTTTAAATTAACAATATTATCACCTTCAAATCTTTCAATAACATATAGTCTTTCAGATAACAACTTAATGTTTAATGGCTTTCTCAAAAGATTATCACAGTCGTTTTGATCTTTGTAAAGAATCACTTGTTTTCCAGGACGCAAAATAGTATCCAAATAATATTCATCATCTAGAACTTCCTGTATGTCATAACCTTTTTTCCCCACTTTTACTGATATCAAATAACTTTACAATCTCATATCTCACCTTCTTATTAGCATTGTGGTATCTACACATTGCATATAAATCACCTACTTTCACATGAAAAGTCTGTTTATAATCTTTTTTAGACAAATAGGTTTGTTGCTTTATATGCAAAGGATTCTTCACATCATAAGCATAGCATCTTACATGTCTGATTGGGTAACTACAATTTGGCATACAAATGCCTTTATTGCAAGCTTTTCTAAATTGTTCTTTTTTACATTTCTGCTTTATTATTTTGTATAAATTTTCATCTACTATTACTCTATGCAGGTCATCTAAACTTTCAAACCCTTTAAGCTCTCTACGGATGACATACGAAATTTCATCGTATGATGTTTTATAACTTATATCATTTTTCTGTCCTTTTTTCTTTTTACCTTTCTTCTCAATTGCCTTTTTAGATTGCTTGATAGCTCCATAAAACGAAGCTTGATGTAATTTTCCTCTAATGCAATCGCCTGTAAGCTTATATTGAGGAATTTTCTTTCCGTCTGTATCTATAAGTCTTTCTCCTTTTTCATTTCTTTTCCAAACAACCTTTCCTCCTTCCCTCTTGTTTCGTATGGCAGGAGTAAGGGCTCTGTCATTTGAAATGTGTTTAACCAATATATTGTTTTCTATATGTTCGGCAATACCGACAGTTTTTCCCTATCCTGCAAGATTTTATCAGCCATTCCAGTTGTTTTTTCTTTTTCTTTGGTGACTATATTCAGTTTCTTATCCTCCTGTAATTCATAAAATAGCCTTAACATTTCATCCCGCTTGGATGCCACGGGTATCAATGTAAGAATAGTGGCATCTATCGCATGATGCGAATGGTTATCACGTGTTTTTACCGGAAAGCCAAATATCTTGCGGAATTCAGACGTTATTATCCCTTTCTGCACATCTACTTTACCGAATATAGACTTCAAATAATGATAAGCGTATTTGGTAATCAGCCTTGTGTCATTCAGTTGCTTGCGTCTGAATCCCTCTGGCACTTCTGTCATGGTGAAACGTGACAGTTTGTCTTTCCAATAATCCAGTTCCATTTGCCATAAATGTTTCTGACGGATAGCTTTGTCTTTATTCTCTTTCTTCAGGGATTGTTTAGACTTCCTCTGCCAAAACCTGACCCTGTATTCCAAATGTTCCACTCTTTCTTCCCAAGGCAACAGACGCTTCTTGATTTCCTCATAATCTTCCAATTCTGTCGGCATCCTGTTTTTCTTTACTTCACGGTTGTAATAGGCAAGACAGACCGTCTTGTTTGCCATTGAGTTATCAAATGAGCGGCTACATGGAATTGTATGTTCTATATCTGTTTCGTTTTCCACAAATAAGCTGGTTAGGCTAATAGGCTTATCTGTGTAAATACATTTAATGCCTTTTTCCAACCATGAACTATAGTTCTTTATATCTTTCTTCTTTTGCTTATTTTTATCTTCTTTCTTGTCTTTATTACTTTTATTTGCTGCAGCTTCTTCTTTTTCCTTTATATAAGACAGATAGTCAGGACTTTGTTCTAACAGCAGGCGTGCTTTTTCAAGAACTGTATCACTGACTTCATTATCATCTTTTCTTATTTTCTTGATAGCTTCGATTATAATATTGTTTTCTTCCTCCCTCTTGCGGACATATTCCCCAATAGCCCACCTCATATTTGCATCATTCAGTTCACGGGCTGTTTCTACAACAATTCGCGTATCTTCGTCAATCAGTCCTTTTTGGATAAGTTCATTGACCAAACGGCGCAACTGATGCAGCACTTTCATTGCCATTGGATTTCTGAAAGAACCGGTTACAGGGTTTCCAAGAAGCTTCTTGCCGTTGCAGACAACAGGTCTGTAAAACTCCACCATTGACGGATGATACAACTGGTTCAGCTTTTTACAGGCATGACAATTACACTGAGACTGAGAATCCGCATCTTCGTTACAGCAGCGCAGTTCGGGGAATTTATTTGATAAATACAGTTTTATCCTGTCACCAAGTTTTGGCAGGTTGTAATAATCCCGTTTGGAGGAAGAGAAAAAATTCTGATATAATTCTTCAACCTTTCCAAGTATTTCTTCTCTTTCATCTTCCGGTTTCTTTTCCCACACACTTTTGCCGAAGAAACTCACTGTATGCATTTCAACATCTTTCCTGTCGGAATCATCCAACTTATAACTTCTGTCATTAACGGCGAAATGTTCTCTGTAGTCCAAATCTCTATAGTCCAAAGCCTTGTAATCTGAAATAAGATTGTTTACAATCTTCAAGATACAGTTTTCATCCCTGACGTCATTCATCAATCCGTTTAAGGAACGCAGTATATCGCTTTCGGACTCCTGCCACTGCTTTTCGCCCAATATATCAGGAATTTTGGCAAACAAGGTTGCTTCAGTGTAGATATAACCTTTATATGACGGATTATTTTCTTTTGGCACTAAAAACCTGTTTATGTTGCGTATTGCTTTCAGACTCAACATGGCATATCCTTGCGGAATGTTCATCCATAGGTTCAGAAACTTCTTCTCCTGTGAGGCATCAAGCCCGATTGACTTGGCAAATCCCGACACCGCATCTTCGTCATCATACGAAAAGCAAACGTGCCATATATCCTCTATGGTGTAGGTAACAGTATGCTCTTTACCTTCTTTATCTTTTCTTGTTTTGGCTGTCTGATAAACATAATCCTCCCAATTATCGCCAAAAACAGACTTTAACCTTCCTGAAACAGGACATACAGAAACATTTGTCCTGTCATCATAATTAATGGTTCCATGCTCTTTTGAAAGACTTATGTCTTTTGGCAAACATATCTCTTTCTCTATCCACTTGCGGATATCAGCAAACTCAAAGTCATTTACCAAAAGAAATTTATCTTTGTAAAGCTTTATCTTCTGGCTGGCTGTGAGTGTCTGCCAATCCTCGTCAATGCTTTTGCGGTATTTGATGTTGTTGATGAAAGAAAATGCACGATACTTCTCGTATTCCGGATGACTGATAGGACAACGTGGTTTTGCAGGTTCCAACGTACACTTGCCTACCTGTCCTTTCTGTGAACGTATAGGATTCTGGTAAAAGATTGTACCGTCATTACCTGTGCTGTATATCCGTCTGAAAAACTCTCCGTTGGCATCCAAGCCTTTCTGAAAATTGAAAATATATTCTATTTCATCTCTATACTGAGAACGTACTGCCTGATATTCACTGGCACGCACTCTTTTTTTATAATTAATAACTTAAGTTTCGCAAGTAAAGTGTAGCTCCTCAGGCGGCTGGTGTCAGCCTGTCGAAAGCCTGCTTCACAGCTTTGATTTGTTTATCGTTTGATATTACTTGTTCAGTCAGAACCATTGCATCACGTTAAGTACCTCGGCAATGACGTTTATAACTTCTACAATCAGCACCAGATTTTTTCTGCTACTGAAAGTTCAACAGAGTTCTTTGAAATTTCAGCAAAGAGTCCTCCGATAGTTTCGTATGACTCATAGCGTTTGACATAACTGAGAATATTGTATTGCAGTACGCACAATGATATGCCTGCAATCTGTCCGGCGAAGTCTCTGCACTGGTTCTTTCCGAGTTTAAGATTTTGCTTCATCTCTTTGTGAGCCACTTCGATAACCCATCTTCTTGAGTAAAGTCTGAAGGCTTCTTTCGCATCAAGTTTCAAATCCGAGGTAAGCAGAGCATTCCAATTGCCGTTCTTGCCTCTTCTGTAGAAGAACAGGCAGACCTTAATGCTGGAGATTTTAGCAGAGGCGGTTGCTGTGTAGTAACCGATTGAGCGGCTATACTTTACGTTCTTGGATTTCTGGAGAGCCTTGATAAGTTCAGGCGCTGTCTTGTTTCCAAGATCTGTCTCATACTTTGTCTTGCCCATCTTTATCATTCCGATAAGGTGGCATCCAAAGTGCCTTGAGACCACGAACTTCAAAAGTTCAGAGCAGGTAAACCAGCTGTCAACAAGAAGATAATCGAAACGTACACCCTCTATGATTGAGCGCTTGAGCATGCTGATGGCCGTCTCAATCTTACTTGCAAAATACTCAGCGCTACGCCTGGCAATACGCTCATCCCCTGAGTGTTCCTTACAATAGCGAGCCTCCGTCTGTTTCTTGGATAACCCCTGTGGCTTATCGCTTCGTTTTCCCTCCTCTCCATGGAGAGAAAAGTCAAGGAGAAACTGGGATACACCATCCGTAAAGCAGAGGAACATTGCCTTGAATCCAAGTATAGGCTTCATTTGGGTATGAGAGAATACCTTGCCAATCTTCTCGGTCTTGAATCCGGTCTTCGGAAGGTCTGTATCATCGATGATGACGCATCTGATGTCCGACTTCAATGTCGTTCTGCGTTTCACACGTGAATACAACTGCCTGAAAACCGAGTAGATTATACGTCGCCAATTGATGTTGCCGTCGTTCATGAAACGATAGAACATATCTTTGTGGCAGACAAACATCTTACCCAGGGCAGAAGACGAATAGTTGGCAGCATTCTTAATTGAAAAGAACGGTAACAGAACAAGCAGTTGTAACACCTGAAGACAGGTGAATTTGCAATTCGGATTCTTAACTGACCCGATAACTTTGCTTTGTATCCTTATGCTGTTCATAATGGTTGATATGCTGTTTATTGCCTTGCTGGAGTCATTGTTTGCAAAAAACTCTTGGAGTTCACCGATAATATGTCTATTTTTGTTCATGGCTAAAGGGTGCTATATGTTTGTTTGGCGACATTAATATAGTGATAATCATTGACTTATCAAACTCTTTAGCCTTTTTTTATTACATTATTTGAGTACTTGCGAAACTTGAGTTAATAAGATTGGCAAATGCTTTCCCCACCGTAGGCAGTGAATGTTCTTCCATGTATGCGACCAATTTCTTTGACTTTTTTTCTTCGGATTTCTTCAGTAAATCAGAGTCTATTCTTATTTCTTCTGCCGGATTCTCATTTATATCTTTCTCCTGCTCTTTTAAGGTTTCCCCTTTACTGCTCCTGAATCCACGACGCTGTGCTATATGATATAATGCTCGTCCCAACATGAAACGATTTTCTTCTTTTGTAAAATCCAATTGATTGGTGGCAAGTTTTTCTCGCAGTTCGTATGGATTCATTCTTATCCATTTTTCAAACTCCACAGCATCAACCGGATATTGGCGTGCGGGTCTCTTATTCTTGTCATAAGTCCTCCATTTATCCAAATCTTCTTTTGACAGCGGACAACAACCAAACTCAATAAGTGTGGCGAGGGTTTCCCAGATGCGGTATCTTCGTACCCTATACAAGTGTCTTGAAGAACGGTGGCTTGTTCGTTCTGCCGCACGAGATACACCGTTATCTGCCATTCCAGGACTAAATATTATACTTCCATATAGAACTAATTGGTCTATAATGTTTTCTCCATTGTTATCTGTATCTCGAAGACTGTATCCAATAGAAGACGAACCCAAATCAAAAGCCAAAATCTTAGTCATATCATTTTTTTGTTTTTTATTTTGTCATTATTGCATTCTTAGTTATCTTTGCCGCAAAGATACTAGAGAGTGAAGACTTTTCACAACAAGGCTATAAGCCGAAGTGTTTCGCTTCAGTTATCTGAAGTTGAAAATTATCTCAGCTCTGCGTACTCCGTGGAGCTAAGATAATTTTCAAAGTTTCACAAAGATAAAAGATTTTTTGATAGCTTTTCTGATGCCTACAATAATAAGAATTTAAAATTATCTATAACGTCTTTTTTAATTTCCTGCTTACATATTGAGGCAATATACAACAAGTGTGATTTAACAATTTCTTCCCAGAAAGTTATAAAAATCATCCCACTTCCGAAACCAATCCTTCATGTACATTGACTTATGAAATTTGACCTCCTTCATTTTGAACCGTTACCAAAAAAACAACAGTTGAATCCGAAATCAATATCTCTTCTTGGGATAAAAAATTCACAGGAGTACATTTCCTTGTAACAAGCAACAATGATTACCCCTTCGCCTCATAAGTGCGATACACCAGATAATGCCCTTTCGCCATGATCCGGAACGATTCGCCTTCCACCTCATTCAGGGTTCCCTGCCACCAATACCGGAAATCATAGATCGGATATTTCAATCCTTCGCTCCGCAACTGCACCGCATCAAAATTGAAGACGGACACCTGCTGGTGCGGGAACCCGGCAAAGGTCTGTGTATCTGCAGCCGGAGTAAAGAAACCGTAATCCGTCAGCATCACCACTTCCAGCCCCATCTGCTGATACTCCATAAGCAGACTGATATTGCCCAGCGTATGATCTTCCCGTTTACCTGTTGCTCCCACAATGGCAATGCGACGTATGCCCTGCGAAGCCAAAAAGGAAACAGCCTTCGTCTGGTCGTTCGTTTCCTGATCCGGAATACGATGAATGCGGTCCTGAAAACGAATCCGGTTTTCTTCCGAGAGAGAGTCTCCGTCGCCTACAATCCAGTCAGGCAGACGTCCGCTTTCTACCAGCGCATTCGCTCCTCCATCGCAACACACTACACAAGGTGCCTGATCCAGAACGGACAGGGGAAACGGATGCGATGGAAACTCTCCGTTCCCTACAACTACGGCTTCGGGTATAGCAGGATATATCCCTGATTTATTCTTCTCCATATTGCCTGCTGATTATTCGTTTTCAGTTCGTGATCCGGTTCTCATCAATGAAAGCCATTTTCTCCATCCGAAGAAAGCGACGATCGCATACACTCCATACAAAGCTGAAGTGAAATACAGCTCCTTGTAGATATAGAGGGCACAACATACCCAGTCCACAATCATCCAGGCCCACCACTGCTCCACATATTTGCGGGCCAGCATCCACATGGCTATCACGCTCAGGGCCGTCGTGAAACTGTCCGTCCAGGGCACGCTGCTGTCTGTCCACTTAATCAGTATCCACGCTATGAACACCCAGCACAGGACAAAGACCACCGTCAAAGGAAAATACTTCCTGAACGGCATGCGGGTGATAGGGATTTCCTTTTCCTCCTGCTGTGCATCATGCTTTTTCCGTCCTCTGCTCCAGACAATCCAGCCGTAGACCGAAGCAATCAGGTAATAGACATTGATTCCGAAATCAGCATAGAGTCCGGCCTGGTAATAGACTACCAGATAGATGGCCGGCATTATGATACATGCCAGCCACAGATAAATACTGGCCCGGTATTCAAGCCACAAATAGACTAACCCTACGAGGGTTCCAAACAGTTCCAGATAATTCATGATGCAAAGATAAGAGGAAGTGATGAGATAATTGCATCCTATTCCAACAGAAAATGATCACTTACAGGATTCCGAACCGTTTCAGATCTTCGTCAGGGGAAGTAATGCCGCCGATGCCGAACCGCTCAACCAGCACTTTGGCCACATTGGGTGAAAGGAAAGCCGGCAAGGTGGGCCCCAGGTGAATATGCTTTACGCCCAGACTCAGCAAGGCCAGCAGGACAATGACGGCTTTCTGCTCGTACCAGGCAATGTTGTACACGATGGGCAGTTCATTGATATCATTCAACTGGAAAACTTCCTTCAGTTTCAGGGCAATGACGGCCAGTGAGTAGCTGTCGTTGCATTGTCCGGCATCGAGCACACGGGGGATTCCCTGAATGTCGCCCAGCGGAAGCTTGTTGTAACGGTACTTTGCACAACCGGCCGTCAGGATGACCGTATCTTCCGGAAGGGCCCGGGCAAAATCGGCATAGTAGTCACGGCTCTTCATGCGTCCGTCGCATCCGGCCATGACCACAAACTTACGGATGGCACCACTCTTTACAGCCTCAACTACCTTGTCGGCCAGTTGCATCACCTGATTGTGGGCAAATCCGCCGACGATCTCTCCCTGCTCCAGTTCCACGGGCGGCTGGCACTGTCTGGCCAGGGCGATAACTTCCGAGAAATCCTTATGACCATCGGCATCTGCAGCAATGTGTCTGCATCCGGGATAGCCTGTCGAATTGGCCGTGAACATCCGTTCCTTATAAGAGGCATTCTCCAGCGGCGGAACGATGCAGTTGGTCGTAAAGACAATCGGGCCGTTGAACGCCGTAAACTCTTCGCGCTGTTTCCACCAGGCATTTCCATAGTTGCCCACAAAATGCTTGTACTGTTTGAAGGCCGGATAATAGTGTCCCGGAAGCATTTCACTATGCGTATATACATCCACTCCCGTACCTTCGGTCTGACGCAGAAGTTCCTCCAGATCGTGCAAGTCGTGTCCGCTGATCAGGATGCCCGGATTCTTCCCTGCTCCGATGTTCACTTTCGTCAGTTCCGGATGACCGTATCGGGTGGTATTGGCCTGATCCAGCAAAGCCATCACCTGTACCCCGTATTGTCCGGCTTCAAGCACCAGTGCCACCAGTTCGTCTGCACGCATCGCCTGCACGGTGATACGTGCCAGAGCCGACTGCATAAAGGCATGGATGGCATCTTCCGTAAAGCCCAGACGCATGGCATGCTCGTGGTAGGCAGCCATTCCCTTCAGTCCGTACATCAGCAGTTCCTTCAGCGAACGCAGATCTTCGTCCGGTTCTCTCAATACGCCGACAGAAGCTGATTTGGCCAGGTATTCTTCTTCCTCTCCGCACCAGGTCAGTTCATCCACCTCCGGCAAAGTGATGCCTGCATCCACGGCACGGGCTTTCAGACGGTCGCGCAAAAGGAATCCCTTGCGTACACGGGCCAAAATGCTTTCATCGTCAAAGTTGGCATTGGTAATCGTCGCGAAAAGTGTGTCGGTGACAAAGGCATTCGTATCGGCATCCAACTGGCATCCTTCCGTACGCAAGGCATCGGCAGCTACCGACACTCCCCGCACCACGAAGAGCAGCAAATCCATGTAGCGTGCGGTGGTATCTTTCTTTCCGCACACTCCTTTCAACACACATCCAGTGCCCTTGGCAGCTTCCTGACACTGGTAACAAAACATATTTCCTTCCATATTCCTTCTTGGGTTATTGTTGATTTTTCATTAAGTTTGCGCAAAGATCCGGAATCCCGGAGAGGATTTCTGTAACTTATGTGACACGCAACCCAAAGAAAAGTTAAAAGAAAGATGCATACCGAAGTTTTGAACCGGATGAGCCTGTTTGAAGGGTGTGATCCGGAAGCGCTCAGCCAGTTGCTGCGCGAAGCCCCGAACAGCCTGCGCACGTATAAAGAAGGAGAATTCATTGCCCGTCAGGGTGACGTGTGCCGTTCTCTGTTTATTCTGATGAAGGGAAATGTCAGGACACAAATGGAGAACGCCGAAGGCAAGCAGCTCACCATCGACCGGATCAAGGCACCCGATATTCTGGCACCGGCTTTTATCTATGCCTCGGAGAACCGCTTCCCGGTGAATGTGGAAGCGACGGAACTCTGCGAGGTGCTTGTCATGGACCGGAAACGTTTTGAGAATTTCATGCATGCCCAGCCGGCAGTGATGCGGAATTTCATTGCCATCATTTCCGACCGCAGCCTGTTTCTGAGCCGCAAGCTGAATGAATTTGCCCTGCAGAGCCTGAAATCACGTCTGCTGAATTACCTGAAGATGCACGGGGGCATCCACAACCAGCAGGAAGTGGCCTTTATTCTGGGAGTGGCACGTCCGTCACTGGCCCGTGCCCTGGCAGAACTGATTGCGGAAGGGAAAGTCACCATGTCGGGCAAACAGGTGATCCTGCACACTGCCGGCTGAATCTCACCCGAGCGGGCTGCCTTCCTCTACCGGAAGCATGTCACTCTGAATGTTGCTCATGCTTCCCCACAGGCTATACCGGGCTTCCGGATTCATGGCTTCCAGCCGGGCCAGCACTTCCTTCATGTCCGAACGGTGGGAATCCTTTTCATACGGACAGTTCTTTACCTGCTTGCGGAAACCACGGAGAGCGGCCATTTCCTTCAGATCGGCTTCATGCACCAGACACATGGGGCGGATAATGGTCATGTCGAACTTGCGCATCACCAGACGCGGCGGCATGGTACTGAACGCTCCCTGGAAGGTCATGTTCATCAGCAGGGTTTCCAGAATGTCATCCATGTGGTGACCCAGTGCAATCTTATTGCATCCCTGTTCCTTGGCCACGGTGAAAAGTGCCTTGCGGCGGTTCCACGAACAAAGGAAACACGGTGACTTCCGCGTGTCGGTCGACGGATCAAACTCCGTTTCGTAACACACATAAGGAACTCCCAGACTTTCGGCATATTCGCGCAGGTAGGTCTGGTCGGACTCGTAGGCAATGTTCTTCATCACCACATGCGCAGCCACTACCGAAAACTTCGGTTTGTAGATACGCGAACGCCGGGCCAGCAGCTCCAGCAAGGCCAGCGAATCCTTTCCTCCCGAAAGCCCCACCAGAATGCGGTCGCCTTCTTCTATCAGCCTGTAATTCATCACTCCTTTCATGAACCGCTGGTTGATGCGGCGCATCAGGCGGTCTTCTTCCGTCATTTTTCCCATGTTTCGTATCTTGTTAAAACGGCGACGAAATTACGAAAAATATGTTTTGATTGTGTCACAGAATTTGCTAATTTCGCAATAAGATCCGACCGGTTCAGAAACGGCCTCCGGAAAAGATGGGTCCGGTCTCCCTGTTCCGGGGAAACAGATCTCCCGGAGCAGGAAGGAGCTTAAAAATAAAAAATGAAGGAATGAAAATGGCATAATTCGGAGAATATGCCTATATTTGAGAAACTTTTAAATGACAGAGACAATGAAAAAGAAATACATATTTCCCCTTTTGGCATTGTGTTTTACCGGCAATGCTTTCTCACAGACTTTAAGCCAGGCCCAGAAATGGTTTACGGAAGGCAAGTTTGCCGAAGCCAAACCCGTATTCGAGAAGCTGGTGAGACAGGCTCCTTCGAATGCCAACTATAACTTCTGGTATGGTGCCTGCTGCTATGAAACGGGAGAACTGAGCAAAGCGGTTCCCTATCTGGAGAAAAGTGCAGAACGCAAAGTGATCAACGGCTTTCTTTATTTGAGCAAAGCCTATTATGATCTGTACCGCTTCGACGAAGCCATCCAGAATCTGGAGGATCACATCTACTGGCTGGAACGGAAAAAACGGAACACTTCGGAAGCTGAAACCCTGATGGAACGCTACCGGATGGGAGCCCGCATGATCCGGGGAGTGGAAAAAGTGGCTGTCATCGACAGTTTCACGGTCAGCAAGCGGGACTTTCTCAGTGCCTATAAGCTCAGCCGGGAATCCGGTGAGATCAAGGCAACCGGAGAAGGCGGATGCACGGAATTCACCAACGAAATGGGTGACAAGAAGATTCTGGCACGTCCCAATGCAGACGGAGCAACCAGCCTGTACGGCAGCGTGAAAATGATCGACAAGTGGAGTGATCCGGAGCCGCTGAAAGGACTGGAAGAGGGAGGAACCAACCTGAACTATCCTTTCCTGGATTCGGACGGTATCACCCTCTATTATGCCGCACAGGGGGAAGAAAGTCTGGGCGGATACGATATCTTCATTACCCGCTATGACTCGGATGACAATGCCTATCTCCGGCCGGACAATCTGGGATTCCCGTTCAACTCTGTTGCCAATGACTACATGTACGCCATCGACGACTTCAACAACCTGGGATGGTTTGCTTCCGACCGCTACCAGCCGGAAGACAAGGTCTGCGTTTATGTATTCGTTCCGAACGAGTCAAAACAGGTTTACGACTACGAATCAACCAGTCCCGAAATGCTTCAGGCTGCCGCTTCCCTGCAATGCATCCAGAAGACACAGACTGATGCAGCCAAGGTGCGTCTCGCCCGTCAGCAACTGGCCAAAGTGATGTACGGACAGGACGAGCAAAAGAAAAAAGGAGACTTCCGCTTCGTCGTGGACGACAATGTGGTCTATCATACACTGGCCGATTTCCGCTCGGCTGAAGCACGCAAGCAGTACCAGACCCTGTCGCAGAAACAGAAAGACCTGGACAATCTGTCTGAAACGCTCGGCAAACAGCGGGAACTGTACGGACAGTCCAACAAGGCAGGAAAAGACCGGCTCACACCGGCCATTCTGGACAAGGAACAGCGCATCAAGCAGCTGCGGGAAGAAATCGCCAGTCTGACGGTCAACATCCGCAACACGGAGCTGAAAGCCCTGAACCGGAAATAATACAATTTCACACTAAAACCTATACTTATGGGAACACTGATTATCATCACACTGATCATTGCCGGACTGCTGCTTTTTGCCGTGGAGGTATTCCTGATTCCGGGCATCAGTCTGGCAGGGATTGCCTCGGGGGCAAGCATTCTGTATGCGATCTACTACGCATTCAGTTCGCTGGGTACCCAGGCCGGCTTCATCACTCTGGGCGCTTCCGTTATTGGAATCGCAGGAGTCACCCTATGGTTCATGCGGTCAAAAACCGTGGACCGGCTGGCTCTGAACCAGACTCTGAACTTCAAGCTGAACCCGCTGAAAGGGCTGGATCTTCAGGTAGGTGATACGGGAGTTACCACCACCCGCCTGACCCTGATCGGCAACGCCGAAATCAAAGGCCAGCGCATTGAAGTACAGTCTGCCGACGGCTTCATCGAAGAAAAGACCGCAATCCGGATTTCCCGCATTGACAACGGTGTCGTATATGTGCAACGTGTCTGAGAACCAACTGAATTATATACCTTTTAAACTGATCTGAATTATGATTGACCCGAGTTATCTTCCGTTTGTCATGGCCGGTGGCGGTATCATCCTGCTGGTCATCTTCTTCCACTATGTACCTTTCTTCCTCTGGCTCTCGGCCAAAGTATCAGGCGTCAACATTTCGCTGGTACAGCTCTTTCTGATGCGTATCCGTAACGTACCGCCCTATGTCATCGTGCCCGGACTGATCGAGGCTCACAAAGCCGGCCTGAGCAACATTACCCGCGACGGTCTGGAGGCTCACTTTCTGGCCGGAGGACATGTGGAAAAAGTGGTTCATGCCCTGGTTTCGGCCTCCAAAGCAAACATTGACCTGCCCTTCCAGATGGCAACAGCCATTGACCTGGCCGGACGTGACGTGTTCGAAGCGGTACAGATGTCGGTCAATCCGAAAGTCATTGACACACCTCCTGTGACAGCCGTAGCCAAGGACGGTATCCAGCTGATCGCCAAGGCCCGCGTCACCGTACGTGCCAATATCCGCCAGCTGGTGGGCGGTGCCGGTGAAGACACGGTACTGGCCCGTGTAGGCGAAGGTATCGTATCCTCTATCGGTTCGTCGGAAAACCACAAATCAGTACTTGAAAACCCCGACTCCATCTCCAAACTCGTATTGCGCAAGGGACTGGATGCCGGTACTGCCTTTGAGATCCTCTCCATTGATATTGCCGACATCGATATCGGCCGCAACATCGGTGCAGCCCTTCAGATGGACCAGGCCAATGCCGACAAGAACATTGCCCAGGCCAAGGCAGAAGAGCGCCGTGCCATGGCTGTAGCCCTGGAACAAGAAATGAAAGCCAAAGCCGAAGAAGCCCGTGCCAACGTGATCCAGGCAGAAGCCGAAGTGCCCAAGGCCATGGCCGAAGCCTTCCGCAGCGGCAACCTCGGTATCATGGACTACTACCGGATGAAAAACATCCAGGCCGATACCGACATGCGAAGCAGTATTGCCCGGCCGGATTCCCATCCCGCCAGCCATGATCCCATCGGCAAATGATATGACAACAACAATAACTTTACATACTACTTAACGACTAAAAAGCAATTTATATGAAAAAGTATTTTCCACCCTCAGAACTGATTATCAATGAAGACGGCTCAGTGTTCCATCTTCACGTAAAACCGGAGTATCTGGCGGATAAAGTCATCCTGGTGGGCGATCCCGGACGCGTGGCACTCGTGGCCTCCCATTTCGACACTAAAGAATGTGAAGTAGAAAGCCGTGAATTCCGTACCATCACTGGAACTTACCAGGGAAAACGCATCACGGTAACCTCCACCGGTATAGGATGTGACAATGTAGACATTGTAATGAATGAACTCGACGCACTGGCCAACATCAACTTCCAGACCCGCGAAGAAAACGACACCTTCCGCCAGCTGGAAATCGTGCGTATCGGTACCTGCGGCGGTCTGCAACCTTATACTCCCGTAGGAACTTACATCTGCTCCACCATCTCCGTAGGATTTGACGGACTCCTGAACTTCTACGAAGGACGTAACGCCGTATGCGACCTGCCTATGGAACGCGCCCTGCTCAACCACCTGGGATGGGCAGGCAATCTCTGTGCGCCGGCTCCCTACGTGATCCATGCCAATGAAGAGCTGGTAGACCGCATTGCCGGTACGGACATGGTGCGCGGCGTAACAATAGCCTGCGGCGGTTTCTTCGGTCCGCAGGGACGTCAGCTCCGTATTCCGCTGGCCGATCCGCACCAGAACGAAAAAATCGAAAGCTTCGAGTATCAGGGACACCGCATCACCAACTTCGAAATGGAAAGCTCTGCCCTGGCCGGTCTAGCCCGTCTGCAAGGCCACAAGGCTACTACCGTATGCATGGTCATAGCCAACCGGGTAGCAAAGGAAGCCAATACCGGATACAAGAACAAGATTGACGACCTGATCAAAGTCGTACTCGACAGAATTTAACAAACTTATTATCAACCAACAGGTTCCCCTCTACGGAGGAGAACCTGTTTTTATGTCTGAGAACTCACACACATGGAAGCAAGTTTCAAATCCAACCTTACCGACAAGCGTCAGCGCTACCTCCAGTTTCTTGAACAATTCGCCCCACTGATTGAAGGCGAGAAAAACAAAATCAGCGTACTGGCCAATACCAGTGCCGCTCTGAAAGAAGCATTCGGATTCTTCTGGGTAGGCTTCTATCTCGTACACGAAGGCGAACTTCACCTCGGTCCGTTCCAGGGCAGCGTGGCCTGCTACCGCATCAGAAAAGGACGCGGCGTATGCGGCACCGCCTGGGCTGAAGCCCGTACCCAGCTCGTGCCCGACGTAGACCAGTTCCCCGGCCATATCGCCTGCAGTTCCCTCTCCCGCTCCGAAATCGTTGTACCGATAATAGCTGCCGGAGAAGTGCGGGGCGTGCTTGACATCGACAGTGACCAACTGGCCACATTCGACGCAACCGACCGCGAATACCTCGAAAAGGTTGTTGACCTGCTGGTGAAAACCCTCTATGCCCACGCATAAATCTGCCGGCTCCGCTTCCGGATATAACCCGAAAACCGTATCTTTGCAAGGATTTTAAAAAGAACTACGCACGTGAACATATTACAAACTGAAGATACTATCTGTGCCATCGCCACCGCCCAAGGTGGAGCCATCGGCACCATCCGTGTGTCGGGTCCGGAAGCCATTACCCTCACCGACCGCATCTTTAAACCCGTATCCGGCAAACCGCTGGCAGAACGCGCACCCTATACCCTCACCTTCGGTCACATTCTTACCCCCGAAGGAGAAATCATTGATGAAGTGCTGGTCAGCCTATTCCGTGCGCCTCATTCCTATACGGGACAGGACTCTACGGAAATCTCCTGCCACGGTTCAAGCTACATTCTCCAGCAAGTGATGCAGCTTCTCATCCGGCAAGGATGCCGTGCCGCCGGACCGGGTGAATATACCCAGCGCGCCTTCCTGAACGGCAAGATGGATCTGAGCCAGGCCGAAGCTGTGGCCGACCTCATCGCTTCCACTTCTGCCGCTACTCACCGCATGGCCATGAACCAGATGCGTGGCGGATTCAGCCGTGAACTGGCCGTTCTGCGCGACAAGCTGCTCCATCTTACCTCCCTCATGGAACTGGAACTCGACTTCAGCGACCACGAGGAACTGGAGTTTGCTGACCGTTCGGAACTGGAAGCCATCGCCCGTCAGATTGAGCAGGTCATCCATCATCTGGTTGATACATTCAGCGTGGGCAATGCCCTCAAGAACGGAGTGCCCGTGGCCATCGTGGGCGAAACAAACGCCGGAAAATCAACCCTGCTGAATGCCCTCCTGAACGAGGACCGCGCCCTCGTGAGCGACGTCCACGGCACCACACGCGATGTCATTGAGGACACCATGAATCTGGGAGGTATCACTTTCCGCTTCATCGATACTGCCGGTATCCGCGAAACGACTGATACCATCGAAAGTTTAGGTATCGAACGGAGCTTCCAGAAACTGGATCAGGCTGATATCGTACTCTGGATCATCGACGCAACCTGTGCCGAAGAACAATATCATCAGCTGGCCGACAAAATCCTGCCACGGTGCGAAGGCAAACATCTGGTCATCGTACTCAACAAGGTGGATTTGCTTTCGCCGGCAGACTCTTCCGGTAAAATCACAGAGACTGTGGAACCGACCGATGCACGGATTGCGCAGCTGAAAGCAGCTCTCCCCGATTTGCCTGAGGATGCCTGTGTGCTTTCCCTTTCAGCCAAGCAGAAAGAAGGGCTTGCTATGCTCCAGAAACAACTGGTGGACTTCGCTGCCCTGCCCGACCTGTCGCAGAATGATGTAGTGGTAAGCAACATCCGCCATTACGAGGCTCTGAGCCGTGCACTGGAAGCTATTCACCGTGTACAGGACGGACTGGCTATGCAGCTCTCCGGGGATCTGGTAAGCCAGGATCTTCGTGAATGTCTTTACCACCTGGGAGAAATCGTAGGCGGAACAATTGAGACGGACGAGGTTTTGGGGAATATTTTTAAGCATTTTTGCATCGGGAAATAAGGACTGAAAAACGATGAAAAACGCCAGCAAACAATAACAAATAAAAGTCTAATAATCAATACATTAAACAATGTTAGCAATCTACGCTAACATTGTTTATTTTCACGGTTTTGCATATTTTTGTACCCCGAAAGTACCTGTTGACTCATTAGAGTAATTTTTCACTAACAACGTGTGCGAAGTACAAAAGGTATTTACACATCATTACACACCTTTACACACTATTTCGCAGCGAGTTTTGGAGAGTAAAATATGGGTAACAAGGTAAGAATTGAAAGAATCTGTGAATTTTGCGGGAAGACTTTTATAGCAAAGACCTGCAAGACACGTTTCTGTTGTAAGGCTTGTAACGACAAGTATTACAAGGAGTTAATTAGAAGTGACCGCTATAATGCAGTCACAAAAGAAGTGAAAGAGGAAAAGAAGAAAAGAATCCGTCTGGCTGTGGATGAACTGGAAGTTATACAGGCGAGAGAATTTATCAGCCTGAAACAACTCGCCATTTATCTGGGGGTAAGCCGAAAAAGTATTTATACTTACATGCGGATTTATGAAATTCCTTTTTCACAAATTGGTAGTAGAATTATTGTTAAACGCAAAGAGGTTGAAACGGTTATGATGAATTTAAAAAGCGTAAAAACAATGCAAGAGAGACCTATTAAGTCTACAAAAACAATTACTGATTTCTACTCTGCAAAAGAGATAGAAGAAAAGTACCAGATTTCTTATAGCAGACTTTATGTAATTGCTAAAGAAAACAACATTCCATCGGCCACTCTTTCAGGAAAGAGGCTGTTCAGTATGGAACATATTGACCGCTATTTCAGGAAGTTGGGATATAAGGAAGCTGAAGAAATAACAGAGTGGTACACAATCGAACAGATCCAGAAAATCTACAAGATGACGGTAAAGGCTGTACACAGCTTTACCTCAAGGTATAAAATTCCCAAGAAAAAGGAAAAGACCGGGAATACTACCTTGTATTCCAAGAAACATGTTGATGAAATCAAAAATGCCCGGATTGGCGAGGACGGATATATAACCGTCCCCGAAGCTTGTGCATTGTTCAATGTAGATCGTGACACTATCTACAACAGATGCAAATGGTACAACATTCCCAAGAAGACAAAGGGAAAGAATGTCATTATAAGCATTGAAGGACTCAGAAAGGTGTTTGGTACAGGAAACATTGCCATAAATAATGTTAATGAACCTGCCATAGCCGCACATGAGTAAACGGCAATCTATGACAAACAACGCTAATGTATCACCTATCAAATCCGAATTATCATGATTTCAAAAGTATATCTTAGAAAAAAGAAAATAAGTAAGGGAAGAGTTTCATTATATCTTGACTTCTACCCTCCTATTCTCATTCCTGGAACTAACAGAACAACACGCCGCTATTTTCTCAATGTACATCTTCCGGAAAAGCCCAAATCATTTGCGGAACGTGAACATGTAAAAAGTATTATGCAGAAGATGGAAATATTCCGTCTGAGAGTACTGGAGCAGATAATAAACGAGAAATTCGATTTTTACGATAAGATTGTTGAGAAAACAGATTTTCTTGATTATTTCAAAAATGAATCACTCAAACACAATAAGAAGTGGATTTATGTGTATCAGCACTTTGCTGCCTTCACCAACAACAAATGTACTTTTGCAGATATCAATGTGGCTCTCTGCCAGAGATTCCGTTCCTATCTGCTGAATACGGCCAAGCTGAGAGACGACAGTAAAAAGCTGAAGCAGAACTCGGCTGCCGGATATTTTTCCACATTCAGAGGTATGTTGAAAGAGGCCTATAAGAAACGGATGCTTAAAGAGAATATCAATGATTTTCTTGACAGGATTCCGGAAGAGGAAACAGAAATCAATTATCTGACAGAACATGAATTAGGACTGATCATAAATAATGAATGCCCTATTCCGGTATTACGAAAGGCTATCATTTTCGCCTGTATAACAGGCTTCAGAAGAAGTGACATACTTGCCTTGAAGTGGGAGGACATCAAGGAATTGCCCAAAGGCGGATGGTGTGTATTTAAACGTATGCAGAAAACAAAGAACATGGCAAACGTTCCTATCGGAGACGATCTTATGGAAGTTATCGGGCCACGTGGTGAAGGACTCGTATTTAACGGACTGACCACATATATGCTGACCTATCCGATGAAAAGATGGTTCAAAAGCATAGGCATAAAGAAAGACTTGCACTTCCATTGTACACGTCATACATACGCTACCCTGTCACTGGCCCTCGGTACAGATATTATTACTATCAAGAATGTACTCGGACATAAACAGGAAAGTACCACAATGCGATATACCAAAGTCGTGAACCCATTAAAGGAACAAGCAGCAAAACGATTAAGCATTAATACAATCAGTCAAAACACGGAACAATATGAAAAAGGCAATTTCTAAAATCAATCCATCCAGATATGCAAAAAAGTTGCATATCGGTTATATCTGGCTAATAGCAGTACTTCTGCTATTAGTCGTTGGTGTTATCTGCTCAGGAGCAAAAGTGTATAAATACAGCCCCATACTCTCGGTCGTCTCCTACTCTTTGGCTGCTATCAGTCTTATAGCGATAATTATTATGATAGCGCGGAAAATCTCCGATATGAAGATTCAAAGTGAACTGGACAAATACATTCTTGTGCTGAATGAGCATAAGGATGATCAGGAATGGTTACATAAAGAACTTACTTACGTTAATCTGAGGATATATAACAAGACAAACGGACATTTATACCGGTGCAAGAAAAAACTGCTGGAAGAATACAAAAATGAGGCAAACAATGAAAGTGTAACCGAAGAGCTGATGGTACGACTTAAAGAACAGGAAAACCGCCATCAACAGCAAATCGAAAAGATTGAGGAACTTCTCGTAAATGACCAGAAGCCATTACAGTATTATCTGGATTCAATAGAGAATAACGGCAATGATAATCCGGCCGATGACAAATCTACAAGATTATGCAAACTGTTTTCCTTTATTTATAATTATATCAGCACGGAATTGGACGATTGTCTCAAGCCCTATGAAATTGAATATTTTAAAAAGTATGCCTTTGCTCAAATTACAGGTATGCCAATAGAGGAAGATATACAATACCCGATTTCTGAAATCTACAGAATGTCAAAGACTGACTTGGGAGCTTTCATTCATAACCTCTATATAATGTGCCACTATTGTAGAACAGACCTAAAAGAAAACCGATTTCTTCAATGGGTGCCAGAAGTTCATATCAGCTTCTTTCTGCACTGCCAATGTATTATTCAAGAACAGTACAAGATTGGCAACCAATTCCCGTATTGAGGCCATAAATATGAAAAAAAGCAATTTCTTCAGCGAATATCTGAAAGAAATCCAGTAGAAACAAATAAAATCCTTATTACTGAAGATTCCTGTAAAACTGAATTTAAAGTTTTATGGGAATCTTTTTTTATGTCAGCCGGATACATATAAATCATAGTATAAACACGCAGAATTACAGTATATTACATTGTAGTTGTTAAAAGTTTGAGGAAAGCATGAGGACCGCATGAGGAATTCATGAGGACATGCTTTTTTATCCATCATTTGCCATTCTTTTGCAGAGAAATCAAATTTTTACAAATGATGAAAAACGAAAACAATGTTTTTGGCAAAGTTACACACGATAACTTGCCGCAGGCTGTAGAGCACCTCATAAAAATGATGGAGGAACAGGCTCAGAATTCTAAAAACAACATGTCGGTGGAAGATGATGAGATATCCATCGAGGAAGTAAGTTCTCTTATAAAGAAAAGCGTGAGTACCATTTACAGGTATACTTGTCAAAACAAGTATTCCCCATTCTAAGCAGGGTAATACACTCCATTTCTACCGGTCTGAGATACTCGAATGGATGAAGATGCACAAGAAGAAATGTATTAATGAACTCTCTGATGAAGCACATATTGAGTCTTTCAGGGTATTAAACCGTGATTAACAGGTATGGGAGAAAGTAGAATAACTCCAAGTGGTATAATAAATGATGCTGTCAGCATGATAGGCAAAATGAACGACTCATCATTTCCTATTGATGTTTTCCCCAATAAGATAAGAAACATCATTCTGAATATGTATGAGTACCTGGCATTTCCTATCGACTACACTGCGTGCAAAGCATGATGACAGCCATTTCCACTTGTATAGGCAATACACATATCCTTCATTTCAAAACGGGATGGGATATCAAGTGTATCATATATATGGCTCTCGTCGGAAGGCCGGGTGCTAATAAAAGCCATCCTCTGAAAACGGCCTTCGAACCTCTGTTCAAATTTGATAAGGAGCAGAAGGAAATATATAACGAAGAGTACAGAAAGTATGAATCAATAATGAGCTTGAGTAAAAAGGAACGTCTGGAACAGGGATTTGATATGTTTCCCAAGGAACCTGTACGCACCCGATTTCTGGTTTCTGATATTACACAGGAAGCTATGGCAAAGTCTATATCAGAGAATCCGCGCGGCATTTGCCTTTACATGGATGAACTCCAAGGATGGATCAATAATTTCACACGCTACAACAAAGGCTCGGAAGAACAGTTCTACATATCACTGTTCAATGGGTACATGTATATTTCCGACCGCAAAATGAATACAAACAATATCATGATTGACTCTCCGTTTTCCAATGTGATAGGTACAATTCAGCCGGAAATACTTATCGATACATTCAAAGGAAGTAAAAGCAATAATGGTTTCCTTGACCGTATTCTTTTTGCCATACCTGAAATTCAGGATAAGTTATACTGGAAAGATGATGATATTGATATGAGCCATTTCAATGAATGGAACACAATCATGCAATCGTTCATCAGGATGAAAATAGAACATGATGAGCACGGGAATATAAATCCTACAAGACTGGAATATGAACCTGGAGCCAGACGAAAGGTTATGGAATGGCAAAGCATCAATGGGCAGATATGTTGAACATGGAGGAATCGGATAAAAGACGCAGTATATACAGCAAATTTGAGACTTACATTCATAGATTCTGCCTGATTATACAACTGTGCAAATGGGTATGTAATGAAGGTGACAAAAACTGTATTGATCTTGACAAAGTGTACTGAGATCCATACGTCTGGTGTCCTATTTTAAAAATACCGCCCTGCAGATATGCTCCATGATTGAAGGTGTGATGCTCACTCCCAAACAGACAGAACTGTTGGAAAAACTGCCGGATAAGTTTACACGTTCTGAAGGATTGGAAGTAGCCGTCTCCATGAACTGGAGTACCAGCACGTATGACCGTTTCCTGAAAAAAGCAACAGGAACTTACCTTTATCACGAATATGGAAATTATAAAAAAGCACAATGACAAAGTGATAAAGTGACAAACTAAGGCTGACTTTATCACTTTGTCACTTTGTCAATCACTAAAAACAGAAAATTATGGAAAACTTCAGATTTATATTGGAGCCGTACAACAGGCACCAGAGAAACAGATACACCTGCCCCTCGTGCGGAAAGCATCGTGAGTTCACCCGTTATATTGATACCCAAGGGGCTATCTTCTTTCCCGAATATGTAGGAAAATGCAACAGAATCAATAATTGTGGTTATCATTATACCCCAGCAATGTATTTTGATGAACATCCGGAATGTAAAGAATACAATAAATCATTCCCTGTTGTAAAAGATAAGAAACCTGTTGTATGTCATCCAAAACTTCCTCCTGTACGCCGGCTTACCGACACATCTTTTATAACAGATGAAATTATGCAGCAGACAATGAAATGCTATGAACAGAATAACCTGTTTCTGTATCTTGCCAATCATCTGGGTTATGAGTCAGCACTACGTCTGATGAAGACTTACCATGTAGGTACCGCCAGGAAATGGAAAAATGCTACGGTATTCTGGCAAACAGACATATCCGGAAAAATAAGAACCGGGAAAATCATGCAGTACAATGCAGAGACAGGAAAACGTATAAAAAGAACCTTATGCACATGTTTCATGGGTACATACAGAGCTTGATATACCAGAATTCCACTTACAACAATGCTACTTTGGAGAACATCTCTTATACAACAGCAGGAAACCCGTTGCCATAGTGGAAAGCGAAAAGACTGCTATCATTGCTTCATTCTATATACCGGAATATATCTGGCTTGCAACGGGAGGTAAAAACGGATGCTTCAACGAGCAGAATTTTGGCGTACTCAAAGGCCGGAATATTGTTCTGTTCCCTGATATCGGAATGACACAGGAATGGAAAGAAAAGTGTATGCAGATGAGAAAAAGAAACATCCGTACTGAGATTTCCGAGTATCTTGAAGAAAATGCAAATGATGTTGAAAGGGTGAACGGATACGACATTGCCGATTACCTTATAAAGGTAAAATCAGGTGAAGCCGTTCTCCAATCCATGACAAGAAAGAATCCTGCCCTAAAACTTTTGATTGAGACTTTCGACCTGGAACTTTCAGGTTTCGGTACTCAATAAAAGTCCGTTGCCCATATCCAACAATATTCTGGAAAAAACGGAATGACAAAGGAATGTAGTTTTTTTCGGTTGGCAAGTTTATGTTTTGGTAATACCAAAACCTCTGAATCCATCCGGGAAGTACCCAACAGGAATCAATTATAAACCGAAAAAATAATCAACAGAATGGAACAAAAAAGCAACAACAAAAATAAGGCTATCGGTGGCAGACCTCCACTGGATAAAATGGAAAAACGTACAGAGATATTGTCATTCAAATGTACCGTATTAGAACGACATATCATAAACGGTAAAGCCATGACAGCCGGTGTTACATTAGGTGAGTATATAAGAAATACGGCCATAAACGGAAATATAACAGCACGTCTTACACCTGAAGATGTAAAACTGATAAGGAGTCTTTCAGGCATGGCAAACAACCTAAACCAGCTTGCAAAAAATGCAAACACTTTCGGATATGTTTCAGTGTCAGAATCCGTATCAGAACTGGCTGATGAAATAGACAAAATCATTAAACTGATAAAGGCATGATGGGAAAGATTATGAAAAGGAATGACTTCGGTAAGATTGTAAATTATACGATGAAAGGCAACAATAAATCCAAGCTGCTTTTAGCTATCGAAGGTGTACGTTCAGACAGCAAACAGCATATAGCTGAAAGTTTCAGTTGTCAGGCAGGTTTAAATACAAGGATCAGAACTCCGGTCTATCATATATCATTGAGCTTTTCAAAGCAAGACTCCGCTAAACTGACTGACGACCTTATGGTAAAGATTGCCGGAGAATATATGGAAAAGATGAATATCAAAAACACACAATATATTGTTGTAAGGCATTACGACAGAGAACATCCTCATATACATCTTGTAATAAACCGTGTGGACAATGACGGTAAAAACCATAAGCGACAGCAATGACCGCATAAGAAACAACAGGGTATGCAGGGAACTGACAATAAAATATGGCTTGTATATGCCGAAAGGTAAAGAGGATGTCAAGTATGACAGGCTTCGTGGCAAAGACAAGCATAAGTATGAAATGATGTTTGCCATACGCAAGGCTTTAGAGAAAAGTAATAATTGGAGCGAGTTTAAAAAAGAAGCTGAGCAGAGACAAAATTCATTTTACCATAAGAACAGACAGCAAAGGTAAGCCATGTGGTATAGTCTTTTCACGCGGTGAATATACATTCAGTGGTTCCAGGATAGATCGTAGTCTGAGTTATTTTAAAATAGCTAATATGCTAAACAAATATGAGAACAGTCTGGATAAATCGGACTGCTTAGGAAATACCCAGCAAGACAAAATTCAGGAACAAGAAAAAGGATACAGTCGCACCAGCAGAACATGAGGAAATATATGAAAATGACGTTACCCCTCTTACTGGCAATTCTATCATAAATGCTGTTGCAGATTTACTTCTTCAGCCTAATGCGGTAATATCTTCAGGAGGTGGTGGAGGAAACAATAATCAGTTGGATGATGATGAAAGAAAAAAGGAAAAATCGTGAACATATTAGAAGTAGAAGAAGATGATCAAAAAAAGAAATTGAAGGAGCCGCTCTCCTATCCATATATAATGAACTTAAAGGTGAAATAAAGGCCATACGGACAGACATTCAGCATTTGAATATTCAACAACCACAGAATTTAGAGAGCAATCAAGAATTAAATTCATTGCTGAAGGAAACGATTGTAAATGCTGTAAACGACACTATAAATGCCCACATAAACGTAGAGAAAACTATGCTGATGAAGTTAGTAGAAGATGTAAGAATACTATTGATTTTGCAATTGAAAGGGAAACCAAACTGGTTAATAATGTGCTATTACCCCAACTCTCCCCTATTATCCAAATCGATAAAAAAGATAGAAGCTATAAATGTAAGGCTTAACGGAATCGAAAATGCCATACAGAAGATGCCCAAAGATAATTTAGGTAATACAACCAATAACAGATTTCTCTGTATAATGTTGATTATTATTACTTGTATATTTTGGGTGTTGGGAAATTTTCTTTACATGGATTTGAATCAAAGGTATAATGAGTTAAAGGAAAGGCATGAAATGGTAATGAGGAATATAAGTTCTGATAAAATCAAGGAATAAAAATAGCTAAGTATATTCAATATGCTATACCCTCTACTAAATACAATGGGAAAGGTCTTACAGACTAAATTTGATACATTTACATTTGCAGTATTCTAATAGAATAAAAGTGTATATTTAAAAAGAAGAGTTGCAGTGAACTAGCTTTGACACTAGTCTTAAATGACTATAGGGTGAATTAGACTGCAATTCTCTTAATTGGAGAACCTAGCCAGTTAGAATTGTAGATTCACGACCTAATAAATGTATTAGCTGCTTCTCCTATATGTTTAATACTATATTTACAAAGTTATGAATTATTCTCATTTTGTAGGTCTTAATGTAGAAAAAAACACTTTTGATGCATCATTGATGTCTGCTGACGAAAAAAGAATTGTCTCACAAGTCTTTTGATAACACCCAGGAAGGAATATAGTCCATGTTGGCTTGGATTGACAATTATCAGTTTTCTTTATCTGAAGTCTTGTTTTGCCCGAAAATATGGGTAGTTACGTCACGGAGCTATCTGTTTCTAGTGTTGTCATAGGATTCTATTTAACTTTAGTTTGTCCGTTAACCATAAAGAAATCAATAGGTCTACAACGAGGTAAAAATGACCGTATAGATGCCAAAAGAATAGCGAATTATGCGGTACTGCACTATCGAAAACTGAAATTATACAAATTGCCGATGCAACCCATTTATACTATTGAAATTCGACGTATTAGCCTTTTAATCGGTACAACCCGGTTTTTCACAATTACACGAAAAGTACTCACAAATTCACATTACTGACATTCAGTACTTTCGATATACGTCTTCTACCGTATCTTTTCAGGTCATTTTTCGAATTTGTAAGAATCAACTTTATCTCATTGTATGTCTGATTCTTATCCTGCTTATGCTCCGAAATGATTTCAATGACAAAGAATAAGGATTTTAATCAATAATGAGCGATAGTAGACTTTGTTTATTCTCTAAATTATTTGTTTTTCTCAATTATAAAGTAATCTTTCCCTAATACAAATTCTGGAGGAATTTGTAGCGTAAAAATCTACTCGTGTGTATGTCCTTTGAGATGATGATAATTTATTGAAAGACCATTTGATCCCATTATACCAAGATTGTATCATTTCTTGAAAGATTTTGTATTTCTTCGGTGTGGTGAAATGATATTTATCCTTTGATGTAAAGGGTATAATAAATGCAAATATGGTGTTGGCTATCGCAAATAAGGCAAAACAATATGGATAATTGTAATTGTTTGTTTTGCGTATTGATACAATCAAATACGGAGCCTCCATTTTTATCTGGGCATCGCCAATAGCAACTATTGGCAACTTACAATACCTTGTTGTCGAATTTATCCAATCAATAGTTTTCCTAAAATCTGCTAAGTATCGTTTATTAACAACACTGACTACATATTTACATAAGCATTTATATACATTTTGAGGAATGTATTTTAGGGTACTAGCATCTAGTGACAATTGCTCTTTAAAAAAATCTTCTATATTCTCAGGAAATTTTTGTTGCAGTTGTATTATTATGGTCCCTATATTAGTGTCGCCTTTAGTTGCTTCATTTAATGATAGTTTGAAATTTTTACCAGCGGTTGTTCTAATTCCATTTTTCCCGTGAATAGAATAAATAGTTAAAAGAGATGAAAGCATATTTGCAATGTCAGGCTCTATTGTTCTACTGAATCGTTCATTACAATTATCGCATTCTTCTCTACAGATGACACTTTTTGTTCCCAAGAGATTCACTAATAGCATGAGCTGTATTATTAAATGAAACTATTGGAACTTGTTGACCACAAAATCTACATATTCGATTAGATTTATCTGTTTCACCTATATATTGCCTTCGTTTAGCATTGCCATTAAAACTTTGAGTGTAGTACAAAGATGCTATTTGACTAATCTTTTTTTTATCCAAATTAGAGGTCGTATCTTCTTTGCCATTTAATTTATCTACTTCATTTCTTAAATGACATAGTAAAATAGAATCATCAATTTTTCCAGGTACAACAATAAATTTGCTATCCTCAGGTATCCTGTCAAATACAGCTTTTATTGCTAAATACTTTCTATTAGTCCTGCTTAGCTCGTCAAATATTTTCAAACGAGACTTGAATTTTTTGCTTGCCACTTGGACACTCAAAATATCTCCTTTAGTATTAGATTCAAATAAGTAAGAGAAAAACTTATAATCATTGTATGTTGGTATATCAATATTTAAAAATTGATCAATAAGAGATACGATGGTGACTATCATTGTGAATATTTTTAAGTAAAGATATCTTTGGTTTTATGTCTTGGATGATACTTCTTGGAACTCAATGCACGATAAGTCGGATAGATTCGCCAGATATGAATCCTGCGCACTTATCCTTCTTTAGAATTTAACGGCATTCGGGCTTGCCCTTTTACCACTCAATCCATATAGGGGGGGGGGAGCCTAATACCCCTGTCAACGTTTTGTTGCCAAGGAGTGTCCAATCCAGATCGGAAGCAAGCTATTGTCAGTCTTTATCGTACGATTAGGACTTATTCGTTTAAAGAGTTGTATTATTATATATATTTGCCTGTTCCTGTATACCTTTTATAAGTGAGACAATCAATTTAGAACAAACCCTTTATCGCGCATCTGTTTTATTATTAGCAGCAATTCAGATTCGCGAAGTTCGCTATATTGTTCTGATAAAATTGATTGTTGTAAAATCTTGTATTGCCAACCGTCACGCACAAGCAAGGTCTTTTCCCATGCAATCATTTGCATTACGGTATTGGTTGATAACTTGCAATAGTCATTTTCTTTCTTTAACTCACTTTCGAAGATTTCATAATTGTTTCGACTCGTTATTTCATAGATGGCGATGGCCTTATCTAATTCTCGTTTGTTTAACTCATAATCGAACTTAATTTTATGAGCAATATTCTTTGCTGAATTTTGGTCGGAAAGAGTTAGGCAACCAGTGTCTTTGCCCCATTCTGCAATCTTATCCCATGTGGAGGCTTCAATTGCAAGAATCAACCGTTTGCATAAATCGTAATATTCCGTATCAAATTCAGTATAATCTGCATATCTTAGCTCTATAGCTTCTTTTGATGCAATATCATCCTTTATTGACGTGGTGTCTGGTATATGGAACTCTGTTTTAACTTTTTTGCCAGCAATCTTCTTTGGTTGCCCATTCTATAATATTCGATCGAGGTGTATTATCTATTAGATACTGGTTTAGCTTTACCATCAGATTATACATATAATCGGACAATTCTTCTGAAACCTGTTGTTTCTTCCAAATCTTTTCAAGATCTAGGCATCCATTGGTTGCGATTTTAAGAAGAGCAATACTATACGGTACCATAACCTGCTTCATATCGCCAATAGGAGGAGTCTTGCTTCGTTTGGTTCCATGTCGTTTATCTACGTCTTTGAAAAGAATTGCCTTAGCAATTAAATCCTCATAGAATACTTGATTGACCTCCAAATTCGGCATAACATAATCACGGAAAGCCCTGAAGTTAACTTCGTTACCGTCAACTACACAATGAGGACCAATAACTATCTTACCATTGTCGATCAATTCATAATAAGAGTTATAGAACTTGGCTAATTCGTATTTTGTGTACTTGCAAGCCTTTGGGTATTTTAATTCAAATGCCTTCTTGCGTGATTTTGATTTAGAATTCTGTGCAAGTAAGTTATCGTATTGCCTACTAATTCTGTCAAAGAACCAATAATGCTGAGTTGATCCTGATATAGGAGTTAACATGTAACGAGACATCTTTTCAATCTCAACTAATACAGGATCATTAGCAGACAGGTCTGCATCATTAATCTTATTCTGAGTGTTGGCAAACTTCGAAATGGACTTTATTATTTCGTAAGAATTGTCAGTGTTGTTTATAACTGATATTTTTACAGGAACAAGTACGTCCAAAATGTTTTCCTTTGCCTCCTTAGAAGTATGAAAAAGAGTCGCCGTTGTTTGACCGCCATTTACAATTTGAAGGTTGCTTATCTTACGTATAATGCTATTTGAATCATCAAGTTCAATACTATCAGCAGTAGCAGAAATACCATTGTTGAAAGCAAAGAACATTTGAGGACGTTTCAGTATGGTTTCCTTTATACCGCGATTAATACCAGCTCTGAACTGTAGAAATGAACGAACGTTTTGTTCCAACAATTTGAACCCATACTGCTCATATAAGAAAGCGAGAAAACTACCAGGGAGGAAAGTTAAATATCCATCATATTCTTCTGTGCCTGTAGGAATAGGCAAGCAAGCTGGCTCTAAATTATATTCCTGCAAATCCAATTGTATAGGCAAACGAGACTGAGAAGATATGCTATAAAGTTTTTCCACATCAATAATATTGAAGAACACTTTAAAGCCACTAACGTCCTTTGGTAATGGAACCTCGCCCTTATAGTACCCATTGGTCAGAATAAAAGCATTAACCCTTATTAGTTTTTCTCTAATTTCTTTTTGAAGATGCCAGTTGATGGGCAAATTCAAAAATGGATGACGTTTCCGCTATTTCGTTATCATACTTATTAAAAAATGCCTTTGAGAAGAAATTGGATATACGTGTACAAGCTCTATCTATCTGCGATTTTTCAATAGATTCTATGCTTCCAGAAGGATTATATACAGATATAAAAAGGTCTATTGTATCGCAGTTTTCAGAGATAGCATATCCATTAATTTTATCTGCCCTTTCGTGCCAAGACCTTTCTCATCGTATGCTACAACAGCATTGTATGTTTCACCCACCTGTGTAAGCATATCTAAACAAACACGAGTGAATGCTTGCTCCTGTGACTCTCCATTTACCTCAGAACTTTGTACAGTAGCAACTTCCTTATTGAAAGAAATATAGAATTTTTCTTTTTTCAGTCATGATTAATAGTTGTATTTGTTACTGATTCCTCTGAAACCACATAAGGTTCGCAATCTGAAATAGTGATTCCATAATGGACATTTCCTACACCAGATCGTAATTCGTTTTCACGTATTCGAGGAAAATCATTCGTTACATGGTAGAAAGTTTCCTTCCTCAGTTTGTAGTGATGCTCAGAGTACAATCCTTCTTGGGTATCAAGATAACCACCTTCAAACAATTTGGCATTGAACAAAGATAGAGCTGCAAGGTCAGAACTTAACATGTCTTTGATTTCCTTTACCCTTTCAGGCAATGTCTCTCCAGAGGATTTTTGAAACTTCGACGGAACAATGGAACAGGAATAGATTATCAATCATACTATCGTCCAACTGCCTTTCGCCATTGATTAGCAAAAACTGCGGATTATTTGTTGAAGTTGTTTTGACCTCAACTGCCCAATCCTTTCCTTGGAAATCACGTAAAGACTTATCTGTTCCAACATAATAATTCACAATGGTATAAAGGCTATCTTTAGAATCTGATAGGAATTTCTGAAGCAAGCACAACTCACCATATAATCCCTGCTGTTCTTCTTTTGATAAGCCTGTACTATGTGTTTTCTCAAAGAGGTTTTTCCACTTAATCAGAGTGTTGGCAAAAGAAGTTACAGCCGACTTGATTGAAGATTCCTTTAGTATTGTCTGAATTATATTTTCACAAAGACAAGAAAATATACTTTTCTTGTCTTTGTCAGTAATTGTGACACATAATAGCCAGGAGTTTTCAAAACTACTATCTTCGTAAAGTTCAACTTTTAACTCTGACAGGTTTGAATATGGTTTGATGTTGAAGCGAATAGTTTTTGGAAAAGACAAAGCTATGCCGTAACATTCCTCAGGATATTGATAGATACAATATATGTTTATGGTGGAATCACTTGAATACAAGCGTTTCACCATGCCTTTATGTCTATTCTGCTCAAATTGTTTCCAGATATCAAGTACCTTGTTATTCATCGGCATATTCGTTATCGTTTTCATTTTCGAAATTAAGCTCACTTTCTATAAGTTCTTTAACTTCATTCACTTTGTATTTGAACCCCCTTGAGTTTTGACTATTCGGGAATACTATAGCAAAAGCAATGAACGGGAGTTCATTTGCTTTGTACTGCTCTACACCTTCCTTGAGTATTCCATCCCGATATATGTTTGCTTTTTTCAGGATTTAACGGATAAATGATAAGGAAAGGTTTATCTGCAGGACGGTATTTCTGTCGAACAAGCACAGGTGACGGGTAATCTTTATCCCATTCCTTTACATTCGGATTCTCCTTATGCTGCCGTTTCTTAATATCCCTTGTTTCAGCTATAGCACCCTTAAGATAAAGGTTTTCTTCACCTAGGATGTAAAAAGTCAATAAATTCGTCATTAGGACCAGAGATTAAGTGGTAATTACGGAGGTTGTATACATTATCGTCCTGATCTGGAATATTCACGCGAGTACGATTGGTGCAAATACCCCTTGGAATATTGGGCGCATTGAAATAATATTCAGATTGTCCAGAATCGGTAGTATGAGCACCAGACATCTTCTCTTTGTTATTTCTCACGAGCACACGCCAGCTATTCAGCTCCCCATATTCTGAGTTACAGGTCTTAATGTAATCAACCATCTTTTCAAGATCAAGTTTTATTCGTGACGTATCGGCAATACTGAAACTACCAATATAGTCACAAATAGCATTAACTGGAACATCTGTCCAGAGGAAACCACGAGGGTCATCAGCACCATCATTAAGATGACGCTGACCTAAATTCTTAATAAATTTTGACGTAAGGTCATAGTTGTGACGTATAGCTTCCTTGCTTCTTACGAGTGAATAAGTTTCCACCAAAGTTGATGCCCATGATATTTGAACATCTTTAGTAGAAAACATCTTCAATGGCGAAGTAATGAGGAGTCCTGGGCTTGTACGAACTTTCAAAGCGTATTGTTGGGGGCTTCCCTTGCTTTCCCAAAGATAATCAAATTCTTCTCTTAATTCATTATTGGCGATAGTAATTGCTTTGAACCAATTATTGATTTCTTCACTTACAAAGAGTCGGCATACGTCTACATAGCCAGGACGATAACCAAACCAACGGCCCATCTGCATTAATGTGTCATACATTTTTTGAAGCTCGAAGGAAATAACTAATAGTAAGTCCATCAAGAGTAAGACCTCGAGACAACTTATCACCACCAACAGCAATAACATAGTAACCATCTTCTTGGTGGTCATCATAAGCAAGTACGTCAGTAGAAGCACCATTTAGGGCTTTGATTTCAATTTTTTCTACTACACGATAAAGATATTTCTTTACTTCATCCCAACTTACAGGAGTAACGCCATTCTTTAATACTTTATAATCAGAATTAATAACATCTTCTGTTGTCTGGACAAACGACTTATATTCTAAAGTTTTGTTGCCTTCTTTACATATAAAGCCTTTTTCAAAATCCAGTTTTAACTGGGCGAACATGTCGGCATCGTCAGATAGTATTTCGTTCTTGTAAAATTTGAAGCATCTCTCTATAAGGTCTTTGATAATGTTTTGCCATATCTGAAACCTTGATAGATGAATCAGCATCGAGTTATGTTTTTTCCCTTGTCCACGAGCATTTCTAATTGCGCATGCAATAATGAAGCAACGTATTGCGTACTTCAAACTCTCTGGAATATTTGCATACTCCAACGTGTCTATCTCGTCCTTCTTGTGTTTATCAGGGACAAATTCCTTATAATCCTTAATGATATTGACAATAGGCAATGGCTGTTCATCCTCAGAGTCAAGCCCAAAGACCTTTTCAGGGCTCAGATAGGCGGCTGGAGTAGGTAGATTAACAATAAAATGACGAGGGAATAAATCTTCTTGATTCTCACGATCTATGAAAATATTGGCGTAAGGAGTAGCCGTATATCCTACATAAGCATTACGTTTGAATAGATTTAGAATAGATCTTATTTTCTTATTGATTGTAGAAGCCTTTGTCTTGTCTTTCGAGGTGTTCACAGAAGCATTATCAGCCTCATCATCTATGAACAATACTGATTTTCCATTACAATCACGCTTAGATAGCCACTTCCGCATATTCTCCAAAATGCGGCCATTCTTTTTCACAACGAAAAGTATAGGTTCGTTAGTTTGAAAGTTTGTTCCCAGTGCGTTAACTGTTGCTTCTTTAAAATCAGAAACAATAGTAGTGAAAGCATGAGCTATTGGGGATGGATCAATTAAGCCAACTCCTATCTTTGATTCATTAATTTTCTCAATATCCTTAGTCGTGAATCCTAAGAAGCATTTCTCAAGGCGCGATTGTGTCTGGGTACGAAGATCATCCAAAATGCCAGCAAAGACAATGATAACATTAAAACCCGAGTCAACTGCCTTACATACTAAACCTGTAAAGTTTGAGGTTTTGCCAGATTGTACCTGTCCTACGACCAAGCCCTTTTTGCTAATCTCATAGCCTTCAAGCGTAGGATCGTATAAATTGTCAAGTATTTCATTCGTTAATCTGTCCAGTTGATGTATAACACCTGGCTGATACTTCTCTTTCTCACGAAGGTATGTTAGGTATCTGTTCCAGAACTTCCATGCAATTTTGTCTTGTCGAGAGTAGGAATTTGCACTAAGCCAACCTGATCCGGGATTATTTGTGTCTAAGAGCGTTTTATATGGGGCAACAGGAAGAGTGTACAATGTGAGCAGATGCTTCTTTACTTCTTCCTTGTTGACATTTTGATTTTCGAACATCCATGCGAATTGATTAACTGCTTCATCAATCTTTTCGTCTGTTGTCGCAATATCATCGCCTAAATATAGACGACAATAATTTATGTATTTTTCTGTTACTTTATCCATTATAGTGACTCGATAATATCTTCGTAAAAATTAAATGGTTCGACCAGTTTGAGAATAGCTTTGGCTTGTTTCGGTGTTTTACCATTTGCCAAATAATTCTCATATAAAGTCTTTATGGTTTTTTCTACAAGTTCCGTATCAATAGAGGTTGTCGGCTCATGCTTATCCTCATCCTTCGATTCGTTGATAAATATTGTTTTAGTTGGCACGGTAGCTTCAACTAGTTTCATCAAACCTTCTATTGCCTCTGGAGGATTAACAGAAGCAAGCTCCTTTATGTGTTCGATAATCGGATTCTGTCTGTTGATTACATACGTCCAATTATTGTCTTTTTTCTTCTCTAACCATAATGGATGAAACTCAGAACCCGCACGTTGTTTTAGGATTTTACCTCTATGCCTAAACACCTGCTCTGCAGTATTGCGTACTTGTTTGGCATATTGTTCTATTTGCTCACGGCAGTTTGCTGGAGGATAAGCTTTGGATTTCTTTATATCAATCTGCCATTCTGCATCCTGACTATTGGGCAGGTCTATCATTATGCGAGCTAATTTATTATGCTCTTCCTTCCTGAATAAACCGAGCCAATCACCTGCAAGAAGCAAACGCTTTCCACGATATACATAAAAACCTTGCTGGCCGCTCCATCCCTTTGGGCCTTCTGCTCTTGAATATGAAGTTTCGGAAGAGAAATTTGCTTTATGCGGAAGAACGAAGCCCTTCATTGTCACACCACCTGGCAGATGATCTTCAGGGAAAGGTTGTGTTTTGGGCTCTTCCGCATAAAAAGGATTCCAGCCTTTAATTTCTTGACTGCCCCATATTATGGTAATTTCTTTACTCTCAATGAAACGATGGAATGTCATTGAAATGTGACTTCTTACTCTTTCCAGCGCACGAGAGAATCTTTCTTTCATGACATCGTTACTTTTAAGAGTGTTGAGAGGTAGTAACCTATCAATATCTGTCCAGATAACAATTGTTCCCGAAGCAACTTCATCTAAAGCATTGGCAAATTCTTCGGGAATCCAGCGTATAAGATTCCATTTCTTACAAAGAGCTACATAGTCCAGATCCCAAGTCCAATATGATAATTGACTATCCTTTTTGCTTAGAACGCTGAGTTTTCTGCATTGAGAAAAAGAAGCTGTCTTCAATCCCAAGCCAAATCGTCCTAAGTCCTTTTCATCTCTTTCTTCAAGAGGATTCTGAGCACCAGGACGCATAGCATGAATCAATTCTTCATTATTCATGCCACAACCGTTATCCATTATTGAAATAACCGATTGACCGCCTCGCCAATATCGCTGAATGGTAATATGAGTTGCACCAGCAGTAATGGAGTTGTCTATAATGTCCGCTACTGCTGTTTCAAGATTATAGCCAATTGCACGTAGGGTCTCAATCATAGAGGCTGCTTCCGGTATTGCTTCTTGTATTTCTAATCCTTCGTATTCCATTTGCTTATAATTGTTTGAAAATATGATCGAGAAGTATTGTTACTACATTTATTTCCCATCCATTTCCTGCACGCTCACCAAGTTGAATGTACGTCTGGTTGTCGGGATAAATAATCTCTCTTTCCTTTTCATTGATTTTGAACCCCATCAATCTAAAATGTTCATCAATGGAGAGCTTTCGAAACCGATCTTGCCCATTTACTGGAGGTTCAACTATGCGCACTACATTGTGGCTTGGAGGGGTTATTGTCATGCACACACGGTCAGTTCTGATTTTTCTGTTATAGTAATCATAACACAAACGCTCTTGTACATGAAAGTAATCTGCTGGTTTATTGTGAACTTCTTTTACATGATCAACCTGCTGCTGGGATTTATAAAGGTCTTCTGCTGGATTTGCATCTAAATAATCCTCTATGAACTCTGTCATTTCTACTTTTTCTGGGGTCATAGAGAAATTATTTGGAAGGCCGCCTAAATCCTGACGAACCCCAAAGAACCAAAGGCGTTGCCTGGTTTGTGGCACTCCATAATCCTTAGAGTTAAGAATCGTTGTTTGAATATCATATCCGATTTCTTTGAAAATTCGAAGAATATTCTCAAATGTAGGTTTGCACTTTCCCCTAGAAAGTCCCACAACATTCTCAAGGAAAACGTATTTTGGCTTCTTAACTTTGCATATCCTAATAATTTCGGCAAACAAAGTGCCTCTTGGATCTAACTCTCCTAATCGGCTTCCTGCTGATGAAAAGGGCTGGCATGGAAAACCACCAGTGAACATATCAAAATTAGGAAGTTCCGATACGTCTATTTTTGTAATATCGCCCCAGTTCTTTAGTGGACTTTTGTGATTGCAGGATTTGTGGTTTGTGTTGTACAAGTCAATAGCTGATTGACAAATCTCAGAATAGCCAACTACTTCAAATCGCAACTTTTTGCTTTTCTTATTGAGTCGCTTCATGGCAAACGAGGCTCCGCCGTAACCAGCGAAACCTTCAAATACTCGTACGATTGTTTTCTTACTTGTTGATGCCATGATCTATATTGCCGTTCTTTTGAATTGTTCGTAATGTTCTGCAAGAAGTTCTCTATCTGGAAAGAACCTCTTTGGCGTTCTTATCTTTTTGTGATCAAATTCCATAATGAAGTTTACTGTTGATTCTTCAACATCCTGCGACTTACTCAGGAAGAAATCCTTTGCAACTATAACCTCGTAATCAGGAGTGATGCCTAATAAGTGTTCATCGTAAGCTTTGTGGAACAAGACGTTTAAGCATAAACCATTTTCTGGGTTTGTTCTGTTTGCCTCATCTGTACTCCAATCAACAATATGACTTGCTTGCAACAGCGTTGGATTATTAATGCCAGTAATGCAACAGCGTTGGTTGTATGAAGAGAGAACTGTCCGACGGAAGAAATCTTGGTTGATTCTATGCTTTACCTCTACAATACGTTCTCTTCCTACGGGGAGATTAGTGAGGTCAATAGTTAGAGAATCTTCAAGCTCTTTATTCTGCCAATTAGCAATTAGCATCTCTGCATCGAATGCTAATTGATCCCAATGACCGTAGTATTTGTTCCATATTTTCTCATCAAGTTTGGCAGTATGAGCCAAGCCGCCAACTCCTCTTGCTTTCATCTGAGGGTCAAAACTGGCAAGATTTCCAATCTTGCGCACAATAGCACCAGGAGTTCTGTTTATTAGTTTGCCAAGGTCAATAACAAACTGCTTCGTGCCGTTGAATTGACCGAATGGTCTTCGACAATATTCATATAGTACGATTGTTATTTGTTCTTCTGTCCAGTTGTCTCTCATATTTCAAACGTTTTATGACCGACAAGCAATATTCTCAACAATGGGTGCCGGATTAGAATCAACAATTTCTATGTCTTCAAATTTTTCGCTCATAGTTGTGATTCGTTATGCCGTCTTAAACATTTCCTTCAACATTGCTTCAAGTTCAGGAGTCAGCGGACGTTCTGTGTCCATGCACTCTTTTTCGCCAGCGATCAAATCACCATATATATTTCTATAGCGATCAGCTTCACTCCCGTCACAACAAACCATGGCTGTCCGATATTCCTTAATCATCTTGTTGCGCTGACTCTCTGGATATGTCTTGGTCTTGCGATAGCATGTAATCGTAAATGTGTCTGCCATAATAATCTTACTCTTTTTACATGGTTGATTTTGTTCCAACTAAAAGTTCACGGATGTCTACTTCCAATACATTTGAGATTTGCACCAATGTTTCTAACCCTGGTTGAGCCACATTTGTACACCATTTAGATATAGTAGCAGGGTCTTTCCCAAGTTGTTCTGCCAACCATTTGCCAGTACGCTTCTTTTCTACGAGCACTACTTTCAGACGATTGATATCTTTTGCTTGTTCCATTTGATTATTGTTAGTTTCATACAAAATTAAGCATTTATATTGAACATTATTCTTTTTATGAGAAATATTTTTCTACTCCTTTGCGTTTTACATCTATTGTGAAAGAAAAATAGGTTTTGAAACACATTTTTGATAGTCCAAAACATAAACAGAGGGAAGGGAAAAAATATTACCTCCTTCCATTCTCGAAAACGATGGTTTCGACCATTTCATTGAGACGGTCAACGATGCGTTTGCCATACTTCTCTTCGAGCTAGGCAGGGGTCAGATTGGTGGTAAAAATGGTGTATAGCTGCTCATCATAACGGAGTGTTATGAGATTCTAAAAAATATAAAGTCAAGAGGAATTGCGAGAACCACGACTATACAAAATTCTCTCTAAATGGCAAGCCGGCGACGACTAAGAATCAATTCGTTCTTGATGTGGTAAGAGCATATATAGAAAAGCATCCGTCGGTGACCTATACTGAGCTCTTGAAAGTCTTCCATGAGGGACTCTGCTCAAGCGGTCACAAGCACAAAGGATTGCTATTGTCCGTTGATGCCCATAGCAAATGGATAATAAATATAAGGACATACGCTATAGTGTCAAGATGAATGGCGGCAAACCTGTGTCCGGTGACGGTGTGGAATTCTATGTCAACACCCAATGGGAGATTGCCTATATGCATGACATAATCAAACTTGCCAAAGATGAAGGATTCACAGTGAACGCAGAGAAATAGTCTGATATTTCCCTAGCTTTTATTTGTCTCCTTATGGCATCTTTTTTGCGAAACAAGTCATAAAATCATTTTATTAGTTTATTTTTATGTATTACCCCAATAATAAAGCTCCCAAAATATTTTCTGTACAAATTCACCACACCTGTAAATATTTGTGGTATCCTTGTACAGATTTAGATAGTAGCAATGATGAAACTCAATTCATACATATCATCATCAGACATGAAGGAAAAAGGGCGTGCAGCTTATTACAAAATGTTGGAAAGTGTACGCCAAGGTGAACTAATACAGGTTCGACGAGGGCTGTATGCCAACATTGACCAACTTTCAAACAGCATGATTAACATAGGAGCGATTATACCAGGTGGAATTCTTTGCCTCTGGTCTGCATGGAGCATACACCAACTTACGACTTCTATGCCACAAGCCTATCATGTGGCCATAAAAAGAGACAGAAAAGTAGTAACGCCTTCATTTCCCTCAATAGAGCTTCACCACTATACAACTTCTATACTAGAGATTGGGGTAAGTAAGATGGTTTTGGAGGGTTACAATATCAGGATCTATGATATAGAGCGATGCGTATGTGATGCAATTAAATTCAGAAATAAGATAGGCATTGATGTCTGCTCAGAAATCATAGATAACTATCTTACACGACCGGAACGAAATATAAGTAAACTATTGGATTATGCTAGACAACTCCGTGTGGGCACAATCCTTGAAAATTATCTGCAAATCAAACTATGAGTAAAGAACAAAATAAAAGATAATTTGATACAATTAGTCCCGACTCGGAGACGAATCTGAACGAATCGTACCGAGTCGGGACTAATTTTTTCTATTTTGCAATACGTACTTTATCGGATGTTTACCTTCATTTCCTTTTCCTCGTCAGAGATTTCCTTTTTTCCTTTGGGGTTGGATTGGGATTCTCTTTCTTCGCTTTTTTGACTGCCTCGGATTTATTGATGATGGTAGTAAGGTCATTGTTCAAGTTACGGAACCCTTTTATATTCATCAAGGCTTCCATGGCTTCAGGACTCGCGAGCAAACGTTTCAGCGTATCATTATCTACATTTACAAGCAGGGCTGATCCCCATCGTTTCGCCAATAGCGTAGCCGAAGTTTCAGTCAAAGCGATATCCAATATGTCTTGTGCATCAACTTCTTTCATACTGCTTCCATCATAAACCAGCACAGGAAGAAATTTTATGGACTCACGATCTTCGCTTCCGGATTGGATTCGTTTATATCCAGCCTGCAACTGTAATCGGATATTTGCTATAAAACTCTGTCAAGAGCAAAGTCAAAGACATAGCATTCATTTTTCATTATGATACGTCTTCCATCCTCATCCTTTACATCTCATGGACTTTAAACTCTAAAAGCTGCCTGAAAATATGTTTCCAGACTTTTCAAATTACGGAGCATGAATATCCCAGTCCAAGGCTTCACCGTAACACCTGTTGTCAGCTTGCCACAAGTCAGTGTTATTGTCTTTGTTATAAGAGGTCCCCCATATTTGCCCAAACCGGATACAAAGCATCCAGACTGATTCCTGCTGCAGTTCCTACTGTTAATACTGTTACTTTGTAACTGCTTGAAACGCTCTATTCTTTTAATACAAATATAATAATTATATTGTTAAATCAATAATTCTCCATCCATTTGCCTCCATCTTATGCAAAGCTTCATCACTCCAGTTCGTTTTTAAACTCGCATAGCACAATAAATGGGTTGGTCGTGACATCCCTACATACAACATTTTCATAGCCTGCTTCCCTCTTGAAGATGTTATATTTACTGTGTTGTTAAAAAAAGGACTAGGTTGAAATTCTCCATTTCTACCTCTTTTTATTAAATGTTTACATTCATAGTTATGGTAAAAGGTTTCTACATACATTGTTGCACAATGAGTCATTCCTTTAACAGAATGAACGGTTCCTATTTTTATTGGAATAGACTCATCATCTTTATTCGTTCCTTCATTTTCATATTCCATATAAGTTTCACCGATGAAATCATCTAAATTGGTATTTCTTGAAAAAACGAATTTTGAACTGAAGTCATTATTAATAAATTGAGTCAATAACATATACAATACTTCGGTAAATTTTTACCGATAAATTAAAATTAAACATAGAATCGGCATAATCCGGTTCAAAATTATATTCAAGAGATCATTGAAATACTGTCAAGAATAAATCGTCAAGGAGTAAGAAAAGGGATGAAAAAGATATGCTAAACAGCTGAAAATTAACAGAAAAAGTATTGCATAATTCACTGATTTTTAGTAAATTAGAAGTACTTCACCACTTTTAATTATGACTAAAGAATCACTCCTTATGCAATACCAATCCGAGTGCAGAAACGCTCTCGAATCAGCTGTAAATATAAGCAAATCTTTTCAGAAAGTATTCATGGATGCAATGAAATTATTCATGGCTATACCTGACCGCATCAATTTCCTGCAAATGGGACGGTATGGATGTTTCTCGGAACAGACATACCGCAACAATTTTGAGAACGACGGCTTTGACTGGTTTTCCTTCAATGAAGCCATCATCAGGGAACACCTTAAAGGTGGTCGCAAGGCGATAGCCGTTGATCCGTCTTTCATTCCAAAATCAGGCAGCAAAACGCCGTGGATTGGCTATTTCTGGTCCGGTTGTGCCGGTGAATACAAACGTGGACTGGAAATAACCGGTATTGGAGTTATAGACGTTGACAACCATGAATGTATGACTTTGGGCTCTGTACAGACACCTGACAACGCAACGCTGGAAAGCTGTGAGAAGAATCTTGTTGACTGGTACAGCTCTTACCTTATCAGCATACAGGAACAGTTGAAACGTATTTCTGGCACAGTCGTATGTGATGCGTTCTTTTCAAAGGCAACTTTCATCAAACCATTGTACGATAACGGTTTCCACGTAATAAGCCGTTTCAGGAATGATGCCGTATTGTTTTATCCCACCTTAGAAAATAGGACAGGAAAACGCGGACGTCCAAAATTACATGACGAGAAAATTGACTTTGAAAATCTGGACATCACAAGATGTACCGAGTACAAAGTGAACAAGGGTAAACTTTACGGACTGAAAGCATACTCCAAAGCACTCAAACGCTTTGTGAGCCTGGCTGTATGGTACCCCATGGATGGAAGAACGGACAAATGGCAGCTGTATTTCTCTACAAACGAAATACAGAACGCACAGGATGTCCTGGATTTTTACAGAACACGTTTCCAACTCGAATTCTGCTTTCGGGATGCCAAGCAACATGCCGGAATAACAAACTGTCAGTCTACAGACTTCAGGAAACTGGCATTCCACTTTAATGCATCACTTGCAGCTATAAACCTCGCCAAGGCTGCCTGTAAGAAGATGGGAATAAAATATTCCATATCATCATGCAAGTCAGTCATACACAATGCTTACATGCTTGAACGATTTATTTGCGTGTTTGGGATTGAACCAAACACGCAATTAATTGACAAACTTTTCAAAGAACTCATTTTATTTACTGCCAGAGCCGCTTAGGCTGGGTTAATTTTTAACGAACTATTGCTTATTATTGTAAAAGGTTTCCAGTTTTTACAAATAAAGTTATGAACAATTCGATTTTTCCGAACATTATTATCAATAATTCCCGAATTTATTTCTTTATAATTAGACTTCAATTTTTGAATATTCTCTGTTTTAAGAATATCTGCAACTGTAGTACACCCACTTCCTGTTCGACCAGTAAGCCCAATAACAATAAAATTATGCCGTAGGTTATATATTTGATCAATAACTTCCATATTCCATACAATCTATTAATATTCACTACAAATTTAATAAAAACAAATTATATTCCTATCTTTTAGACCATAAATAACGATAACAATGAGTCTATTGTATTATTTATCGTAATGATAAATTATTGTCATACAAATATTCTCCCAATATAATTCTAATCATAATTTAGATATTCAAAGTTGATTCAATTTAATGTAAATATTACGATAAATATAGCAATATTTTGAACAGTAAAAGAAATATTACTTTTTTTTCCATTCAAAAGATTACTACTAAGGCAATCTTAAAAAATAGTGACTGCTGTCACATAATGCTTACCCCTGCACAACTACATGAATACTCCTACTTTTTGTACCTTATAGAAAATATTGAAAAAGCTTGGAAAATATACCATTTTTTCATACATTTGTATAGAGTCAAAGACTTTCGGAAATTGCGAAGCATTTCTAATACTTTGATTATCAGATTTTTAAATACTACAATATTGTATCTTACGTGTATCTGAGTTTTTCAAACAAGTTTTGAACTTATTGAATGCCAATGTTTGTCGAGATTTTCTAAATAACTGCATCGGAAAAGGATGCCGGACGGGACGGGCGCACCGGGCGATTTCACGGATTTCGGCAGGGATAGCCTTCAGGTGCTTCTTGCAGAAGTCCCACAGGTAGCTCGGAGTGGCGAAGCCGCACACGTCGGCAATCTCTTGGAAGGGCATGTCCGTGTCCGCCAGCAGGGAGATCACGTGCGCCTTCCGCTGTTCCGTCAGCCAGCGGTGCGGAGTCGTGTTCAGTTCCTCCCTGAACCGCCGTCCCAGCGTATTGACCGACATGGCACATTCCCGTGCCAGCTCCTCCACGTTTTTCACCTTGGGCAGAGCCAGTGCGACCTCTTCCCGGAAAGAGCAGCCCCGCAGGTGCGGCAGGTACTTTTCCACTTCCTGCAAGTCCGCCTTGCCGAACATCGGCGGTATGCCCTTGCGGTACTCGGACTCCCGTTCACGGCGGAAACGGAACAGCAGTCCCGCCAGACGGTTGCAGAGCACGTTCAGGTGCGGGTATTCGTCGTAGGCGTTGATGCTTGCCTGCATCCGGCAGAGGAACAGGAATCCTCCGCAGTCCTTCTCCCGGAAATACGCTTCCGCCGTATCCAGCAGGAAGTCCGCCGAGCTGCCGTGCCGGTGGTAAGCGACCAATATCAGCAATCCGGCTTCTTCCTGCACACGAAAGGAAAGGACGGGGCGGTGTTCCCTGAGCAGCTCCACCAGCCGGACCATCCGCCCGTGATCCCGTGCGAGCCGTTCCGCCGCAATCCATGTTACCGGACGCTCCGCATCCGTTTGCGGCAATACCGTCCGCACCTTTGCCATCCACTCCCTCCATCCCTCCCGGATGGCTTCATTCATTAGAATTTGTGTAAGATTCTCTTTCATTCGGTTTCAATTTTAATGTTAATTACATAAATCTTACACGAAATTACAAATTGTCTGCAACAAGCACCCTTCCGGTGCTTTGCATCGGTTACGGTATGTCCTTGCGCTGCGGATTCGGATTTTGCCCCATAGGTTCGGATATTCAGTCGTGAAAAACAGAAAGGCTGTGCCAGTTCCACCCGCAGAACGGCATGAGACAGTAAGCAGGGGGAGCCGGAAGAAGGTCATTCGCCGGTTGGTGAGTGCGTCTTTTCAACGGGATATTTGCCGTCCCGTATCTCCTGCAACCTTTCGATCAGTGGTTGCTCCTTGGAATGGTTCTTTTGTTCGGCTATAATGAAGAAGGATGCGAAGCTGCCGGTAATATACAGCCAGAACAGGCATTGACCGAGCAGTTTCCGGTATTTGCCCATTGTCTCGTACTTCGCCTGCATCGCTTTCAGCTTCGCAGGACGGTAATACAGCTTTCCGGCAATCCAGATAAAAGGGGCGAGCATCACTGCGGCGAACAGGTAAGCAACCGGGTTGAATCTGCTCCATTCCACCTTGTCCGTCAGGGAAGAGAACCAGCCCGTCAGCATATCCCATCCCCATGCCTCGAACAAAAGATGGAGAGCCGTCAGGTTAAGAAACCACAGGATTGCCATCGTCCACGTGGCATTGGAGATAACCGCCTTGTCTTTCCTTGCACGTTTGTTCTTGCTCCAGAAGTAATACATCCAGTATGCCGGTTCCTTGAACATAAATTCCTCCTTTCCTTGTTTTCCGCTTGCTTATCCCGTTACGGAGAACAGCAACAGGGCGCATCCCGCTGCGGCGGCAACGATCAGCCCCAGCCAGAAACGGTAACTCCTTTCACCCAGCGTACCCAGCCAGAAATTCCCTTCCCAACTTCCCGGACGGGAGTACGTCCACCGCCATCCGCAGACAATCCCCACAAGCCACAGCAGCAGGATTCCCGCCACGATCAGGTAGCCGTACCTCGGATGCGCCTGCAACCACTCCGGCAGACCCTCCATAAACTCGCTTATCTTATCGAACCATTCCATAGCAATAACAGAAAAAGCCAAATTCATACCTTACGGACGAACCGTTATACATCAAAGCAAAAATAGTGAAAAGTCCAATCACTCAAAAAGTTTCACCGCAAAATTCTTTCCCGTTTGGAAGAAATACGTTTTATTTGCACCTATATAGCCGCAAACGTATGAAGAAAGCCTCCCCACATAAAAGAACCGGTCGGCCGAAGCTCCCCGGATTCTTCGACCACTTCTTTTATTGGACGTGGCGCAGTTGTCGGCACGGCTTCCCTGACCGTAGTTTTGCGGTCATCAGCGTGGTTCAGTTCGCCTGCCTTCTGTTTCCGGTCGCCGTTGTTTTACAGTTCTTGGACACTCCGGCTGTCCGCTTCCTCTACGAGACAGACAACCGCCTTACGCTTTTCCCGCTGATACTGCCGTTCCCCGTACTGCTTTGGAGGAATATGCGCATCTATACCGGGGAGCGTTACCGCATGATGCACGACTTTTACGGGGCGTTCCATGTATCGGTGCGGCAACGCTATCGCCTCCGTTTCCTTGTCTGCACGGTGCTTGCAGTCCTTGCCATCCTGCTTGAAATATGGCTGTTCACCCTTTATCATGACCGCTGCACGGCCATATCCTCCGGCAACAGCCATCCCGCAAGCCTCTATGTCCCGTACCGGTATGACAACGGCAACGATTCCGTGCAGGAAGGCGTTTACCGCATCGTCGATGAAAAAGGGCGTATCGGATATGCGGACGAGCATGGCAATACCCTCATAGAGCCACGCTTCGCTTTTGGCTTTCCTTTCGAGAACGGGAAGGCGAAAGTAACCGACACGGGAGAACAGAAAGAAGTTCCCGGTTCGGATGGGGAATACCACTATTGGGAAAGCGATGATTGGTATTACATCGACCGGAAGGGGCAAAGGATTGAATAAAAGCCCCAAGATTGCCCTAAATCCGACATTCCAGCCACCCACCTGCCAAACCCTTGCAGGGCAAGCACAAAGCAGTCACCCCCTATCGGAACGCCCCGTTCATCCCACCTTTCCCCCGAAACAAACATCAAAATTCAAAACCTATTCATTTACAACAACTTAAAAGGTTTTCGGTGCAAGCCGCAAAACAGCTCTGTGTGGCTGGTGCAAGGTGCAGCTATATTTTTATATATAGCTGCACCTTGCACCACAGAAATACACACTGAAAATCAATACTTTACACTTCTTGTAAAACCACGGGGGCAACCTCGTTTCTTGCACCGCTTCCTGCTTTTATGCTTTTCCTGTAATCCGGTAAGCCCGAAAAATAAAAAATCCCCCGAAACATTTCCCTTTTTCGGTCAAAATTAGTATATTTGCATCAGTTCCAAGAGCAAAGCGAAGCAATGCAGCGAAACCCGCACAGCTACCAAATCGCTACCGGTTACCGAACTTTCTACTCTTTAAGTCTTATCTACCAACCGATTACAAAAAACGATTGTTTTTCGAATAAAAAGCTACTATGGTCTGTTTTACGATGTACCATTGCTACATTATGGAATATTTTGAAACGTAACCCACAGATCAATGCGCATACTTTATACAAATCCCCGCCAAGATTCGTACGATTTTTTGTAGCTTTGCAGGCAAATTAAGAAGATATATTCATGTGTCAAAAAACAACAAAACATAAAATCATCACCTTTTCTGCATGGATTGCCGCACATATCACTCTCGTTGTAGTTCTAGTGACAATTGTTGCATTATTTTTCCCTTCTTCATTTGCCTGGATGAGTACCTCGTCCATCACTCCCATGTTGGGCGTGGTAATGTTCGGCATGGGACTTACACTTACTCCTTCCGACTTCAATCCGGTTTTACAGCATCCTAAAGACATCCTCGTCGGTGAACTGGCACAATTCCTCATCATGCCCTCCCTAGCGTGGATGCTCTGCAAATTATTGGCTTTGCCAGAAGAGCTTGCCCTTGGAGTAATCCTCGTAGGATGTTGTCCGGGAGGTACGGCAAGCAATGTCATCTGCTATCTGGCAAAGGGAGATGTCGCTCTGAGTGTTGCCATGACCGGAGTCTCCACATTGTTGGCTCCCATTGTCACACCAGCCCTTGTATGGTTGCTTGCCGGAAAGTCAGTCGAAGTAAACATTACAGGTATGTTTTTAAGTATCGTTCAAGTAGTGATAATGCCCATCGTACTGGGTTTTGCCGTCAATCATTATTTCAGGCAGACCACTCAACGTATAGTTCCGTTGCTGCCCATGTTTTCCACCCTGTCCATTGCTTTCATCATCGGGATCATTGTGGCACACAACTCCGCCAGCATCCTCGCGTGTAGCCTGATAGTAGCAGTAGCAGTTATTCTACATAATATTTTGGGTCTGGCTCTAGGCTATGGACTTTCTGCTTTAACTGGGAGCGAATCCCTAAACGGTCAGCTATTGCCATAGAAGTAGGCATGCAGAATTCCGGACTGGCAACTTCACTTGCCGCTACTCACTTTGCCATGTTTCCCATGGTCGCGCCGTACCCGGAGCCATGTTTTCGGTATGGCACAACTTTTCAGGAAGTATCGCCGCACAAATTTTCAGGAGACAATCGGAGCAGAAAAATAAATAAAAAGATAATACGTAAACAAGGTATGCAATATTGAAAATAGCCCAAAAACAAGAACGTATCAAAATGTATATAAAAAGGCCCGCACTTTTACAAGCCGGGCCTTCATTATCAAGTATCTCAACTATTATATTATTCAGCTTTTCCCAAAAGGACTTCCTCACCCTGGACAAACGTAATATCACGAGGAATACCAGCCCCATTGATTCTGTCAAGATCGGCCTGAAGTGCAGGAGTAATTCCGCCATTCTCTGCTCTGTATTTCTTGGCAAATTCTACATTTCCATCACCTTGTGTCTGAAGTATCAATGCAGCCCATCCATTCATAGCTTCCTTAGCCTTCGTAAAATCAATTACATACTGGCCTTTCGCATCACGGGAAAATGCACTGGCTTTTTCCATATAGTTAAAACACATCATATTGGCTTTTCCGTGTGAAGAAGCTGCTCCAAAGCGAACAGAACGCAGGATACCTGCGATATAAGTAGTAATCGCATCCTCAGGTGTAATGTTCGTAATTTCCCCCATTTCAATCAGTTTGGTCACCATGAACAGACCAAGAATATCTGCTTTGGCTTCTTCCCAAGAAGTCTTTTCTGTACCCATTACCGCATCTACGCTTTCATTGGTACGGATAGTTTGTTTCACACCCAGTCCATGTGCTACCTCATGGAAAGTCACATTCCAGAAAAACGCGTCGAAATTGAGGTATTTCTGCTGTTCGGGAGTTACGACAAGCTGTCCGATAGGTAACAAAATCTTGTCAAATTTAGCCTTCATGGAATTTCTCAACTGCAAACGGCGTGTACCTTTCAGAGCATGTACTCTTTCATCGTTTGGCAAGTTAATGGCAATTGTCTTACTTCCCGCATTACAATCGCCGGCATAATACACCGCATCATACACATTCAAGTCGGATGATGTACCCGGTACAAATGTTTTATATTCCGGCGGACAGGGCAGCTCTTTCTGGAGAGCTGGAAGCATAGCAACAAACTTGGCAAGATCCTTGCTTCTGGCCTCATCCTTCAGCAAGATAAATGACTCGTACGATGCCTTGGTCTCACGGAATTTATCATCGTAGGTTTCAATAGGTCCTGCCACAAAGTCAACCTTGCTATCCTTCATGTCCATCCACGCCAGATCACTATCTAAATAATCATCCGTCTTGAATGCTTCAATACGTTTTTCAAGATAGTTTTTCAGACCCGGATCTTCTGCCAGAGTAACCGCTTTTTCCAATAATGCACAGATTTGTCCGATTTCCGGAGCATATGCCTCATGATACCAGACGCTTTTTAAAGAACCGTCATCATTGCGACGGATGACGGTATACCATGAGTCCTTATCGGCATCCTCAAATGCATTAAACTCTGCCTCTGTAATATCAAGCGGGTAATAATTGCATACATCCGGTTTCTCACCATAACCAGCCAGGAAAGGTTTGTTGTCGTCCAAACGGTCCCAGGCTCCATATTGAATCATGGCAAACTGCTTCGCATAGCTGTCAGTAATGGTATCCAACTTACTCTTATCACCAAATGTCTGTTTCCAGAACAGGTCATCAGTAATTTTTCCCACCTGGAAAAATATTCTGACCAGTTCCTTTTCCTTGTCACTCAAGTTATTCACAAGATCAGACTTCAGTTCAACGGAAGCATACTCCTCTACTTTTGCTTTCATCGGTGACTCCTGCTGCCGGCTGCTACATGAAAACAGAGTTGAAGCCACAACGGCACTTCCCAGCAAGGCTGCCGAAAGATTAATCATTTTTTTCCTCATAACTAACTGATTGTTTTGTTTGTTTGCGAAGATACGAAAAGTCTGTAATATCTCAGTTATTCAAAGATGTTGTTTTATTCTGCACGATGCATATAAAGATATCGGTTTATTTATTATCTTGCATCGAAAAATCACCACAACAATGAGAAATGAACCTTTACACTCCTGCCCCGAACTGATTGACTATATCAATAAAACAGGTTTTCTTCCTCTGTTAAGTATGGGTATTACCGGATGGTCAGCCGAGGAAGTCATGGATGAAGATTGTCAGTATACCCGTTTGCCCGATGGCGGATGGGAATGGCCACTTTGGGAATGGAAAGGTTCCATCCTCCAGGAAAGCGGTTGTGCATACGGCAAGTTTTTCAAAGGTAAAGCCGCATTCATCAGTCGCGAATGGTGGCCCGACTTCTGCAACTACCGGCGAAGTATTTTCCCTTATCCAGAGGCCGGAAGCATTGAAGAAAGTATTCTCGATGTACTGAAAAACGAGGGCAGCCTGATTACACGGGAACTACGTGCGGCATGCGGTTTTACGGGACCGAAAATGCGAAGCCGTTTCGATGCCTACCTCACCCGTTTGGAAATGGGTGGTTACATCGTTACGGAAGATTTTATTTATCCCCACGACCGGCACGGACGAGAATTTGGCTGGGGATGGTCACTGCTCACCACACCCGAAAATCTTTTTGGAAAGGAGAGTTGTCACTCCTCCCTCAGTCCACAGGAGTCATACGAACGGATGCTCGGCCAGTTCCGGAAAATATTACCGGATGAATCGGAAACAACATTCAGAACCTTGCTGAAATAGGTCTACAAAAACATGGTCAGCAAGGGAATACTCAGTACAGAAAGCAATGTGGTAAGAAAAGTGCCTTCTGCCATAATAACCTCCCCTCTCTGATACTGAATGCAGAATAAAGTACCATATGAAGCAACAGGCATGGCTGCCAGTACAACGTTGATATTAGCTATGGTCTCATCGACCTGACAAAGGCGTGAAAGATACAGAATAAGGAGCGGAACCAGCATCAGACGCAAGACCGACATCAGGTAGATAGCCGTATTGCCAAACATCCGCCGGATGGGTACACGGGCAATGGACGAGCCGATAATGAGCAGGGCTGCAGGGACGGTGACATTTCCTAACAGGATGAACGGAGTACTAATGACACGGGGAGGTACCCATCCGGTCACAACAATCAGAATGGAAAGATACGATGCAATCATGGCCGGACAGTACAAGGTACGCCAGTCAAAACGCATTTTCCCCTGACCACCTGAAATAAACAAAGTACCGAACACAAAAATCAGCAACGTACTGGGGAAATTAAGGATACTGGCATAAAATACGGCACTCGGACCGAAAATGGAAGCAACAATGGGATATCCGATAAAGCCCACATTGCCGAACGCCAGCATAAAGCTATAAATACCGCGATCGGAAGATTTGACTGGTAAATAGCGTGGAAGCAGGAAAGCTGCTCCGATTAGAAGTACGTAAGTAACAAAACCTACTATGAGCAAGGGGAGAATTAATTTTCTGTCGGGAAGAGTGTCACCCATGACTGACGAAAGTATCAGGCTGGGGCACGTCACGTTAATGACCAGTCCAGAAAGTTTGCGGTCAAAATCCGCATCCATCATTTTCTTCTTACTCAGATAATAACCAATGATTACCAAAATAAACAGGATAATCATCTGTGTAACGATTGCATCCATTGTTTTTCCGCTTGCAAAAAAGTCGTGCAAAGATACGGATTATCGGATTTGAGTATTCACCTGCAAGGAAAATTCTCTAAAAAATCTGATTTTTATCTTCCGTAATTATTGTTTCTGATGTCCAGCGTAACATCCATATAGGTTCGCTCACCTTCAATGTAGTCAGCATACAAGGTTTCTGCGTCCTTTCCTTTGAGGACACGGCATTTACCACACGATTCACAATCGTGCAGACATTTCCAGGCTTCCATCACAAATGCCCGGCGTTCTTCCTTGGTAGATTGTTCTATACGGGGAGGTATCATAGAACAAATATACGTTTTTTTCTTTACCGGGCAACCTGCAAATCTGAAAAACTCTTCATCAATCATCATATTCATCAATTTTCTATCATGATTCTATGAACCATTTGCCGGCTTTTAGTACATTTGCATCGTTTTTAATTAACCATCTGTCTGGCTATTTCTTTCGGGAGGTAGCCTTGTTTATATAAAACAATTGAAAATACAAAGCAATGGAAACATTTTATGATGTAGTAGCTGGTGACCAGCTTGTATTGGTGGACTTCTTTGCCACCTGGTGCCAACCTTGTAAAATGATGCACCCGATTCTGAAACAGGTAAAAGATGTATTGGGCGAACGTATCCGTATCATCAAGATTGATGTGGACACACACAGTGCATTGTCTCAGAAATATCAGATTCAATCCGTCCCCACCCTTATGCTGTTCCGTAAAGGAGATGTGCTTTGGAGAACCAGCGGTGTCATGCAAAAGGCTGAACTGCTGAGTACGATTGATCCTTTCCTGAAATAGTCCGCAAGTTAATATATTTACATTTTCCAGCACATGAAAAAATTAAGTAAAAATGCCATTATCGGTTATCCTGCCGGAATTATTACCGGTATTACTTACGGATTAAATCCTCTATTTGCGGTTCCACTGATGAAGAATGGTGCCGCCACTGAGTCCATACTTTTTTTCCGCTATGCCTTTGCAGTACTTCTTCTGGGTCTGTTTTTAATGCTCCGCAAACAAAGTTTCCGGATCTCAGGAAAGCAAATAGGTGTATTGCTTGCACTCGGAGTTCTTTATACTTCAAGCAGCGTTTTTCTTTTCGAGGCCTATGAATACATCGCATCGGGACTGGCCACAACCCTGGTCTTTTTATATCCCGTCCTTGTGGCTATCATCATGGTATTCCTGAAAGTCGTCCCCTCCTGGCCTGTCTGGCTTGCCATTGCGGCAACCTTCGGAGGAGTGCTGGTAATGACACAAAGCGACGGTACACAGACCATCAACCCTGTCGGCGTATTGCTTTCAATTGCCTCGGCACTGGTATACGCACTCTTCATTGTCATCATCAACCGTAGCAAAGCCATTGCCGGCATCTCCAATTCATTGCTTACCTTCTATGCGCTTACGGTGGGAGCAATTGTGTTTCTCGGAAAAATCATCAGTTCCGACACCGCCATAACCGCCGGAATCACAACCGGAGCAGACTGGCTTAATCTCGTAGGACTTGCCCTGTTACCGACCATTGTTTCCACGGCTGCTCTTGCCATTGCTTCCCGAAACATCGGAGCAACCAAGGCATCAGTCCTCGGCGTCTTCGAACCCATCACGGCCATTTTTGTCGGCACACTTATGTTCGGCGAACCGCTTACAATAAATATCATTGTCGGAATCTCCATCGCCATGGTAGCCGTCACATTCATGATTACCGTAACCAAGCGATAATGCATCTATAAATAAGCGAATGAACACATGAAAGATTTTGCGGCAATAGACTTCGAAACGGCCAACAACCAGCGCTCGTCCGTATGTTCAGTAGGTATAGTGGTTGTACGTAACGATGAAATCGTGGATACTTTTTATTCACTCATCAATCCGGAACCGAATTATTATTCCTACTGGTGCTCACAGGTACACGGGCTCACCCGTGAAGACACCGAAAACGCACCGGTGTTTCCTGATGTATGGAAGCAGATCGAACCCCTGATTGACGGTCTTCCGCTTGTGGCACATAACCGTCCCTTTGATGAAAGTTGCCTGAAAGCCGTTTTCCGCGTCTATCAGATGGACTACCCTGACTATGAATTCTACGATACCCTATGCGTATCGCGCAAAGTGTTTCCATACCTTCCCAACCATCAGTTGCACACCGTAGCCGCTGCCTGCGGATACCATCTGGAAAACCATCATCACGCACTGGCCGATGCAGAGGCCTGTGCGTGGATAGCAAGAGAAATATTATGAAACCTATGCAGATCCTGCTCGCCATCGATTCCTTCAAGGGATGCCTTTCGTCAGAAGAAGTGGAAGCCGCCTTCTCGCAGGCCCTGACCGCCCACGGGGCAGAAGTCCGCTCCCTCCCCATGTCCGACGGAGGCGAAGGGATGCTTCCGGCCTTTATCACCGCCCTTCACGGGCAATTGCTTGAAACGGAGGTACACGACCCGCTGATGCGTCCCGTCACCGCCAGCTACGGCCTTACTCCCGACGGAACTGCCATCATTGAAACAGCACAAGCCTGCGGACTGACCCGCCTTTCTGCCGAAGAGCGCAATCCGCTGGTTGCCACTACCTATGGTGTAGGAGAACTCGTTGCACACGCTTTCCTGCAGGGAGCACGCCGTTTCATCATCGGACTGGGTGGAAGCGGTACGAGCGATGCCGGGAAAGGTATGCTTCAGGGACTGACCAATTCTCTGGCTCCCGGTGGTATGACAGAAGACATTCTAAACGGTCCGTTGGCCGGATGCAGCTTCGTGCTGGCCAGCGATGTACGCAATCCGCTCTACGGACCGGAAGGAGCTGCCCATATTTTCGCCCCGCAAAAGGGAGCTACCCCGGAAATGGTGGAAGAACTCGACCGCCGTGCCCGCCAGTTTGCCGAAGAATCTGCCCGCCGCATGGGCAAGGATACTTCTTCCCGACCCGGTGCCGGAGCAGCCGGAGGACTGGGATATGCATTCCTTCAATACCTTCAGGCCACCACACAATCAGGAGCCGATCTTCTGCTTGATCTGTCCGGTTTCGACCGCCTGCTGGCAGATACCGACCTCGTAATTACCGGTGAAGGACATGCCGACCGCCAAACACTCATGGGCAAACTTCCCGAACGGGTCATGCGACGGGCACAGGCAAAGCTTGTTCCCACCTGGCTGGTAGCAGGAAAAGCCAGCGACACACAAGCCCTTCTCAATGCAGGATTCAGCCGGGTGGACAATCTTGCACCGGACAACATGCCTCTGGAAGAAGCCATCCGTCCGGAAGTCACCCGGGAAAATATCCGCCGGTGGGTAGAATCCGTATGGAATCAGCTGCCGACCATATGATACGCATTGACAACCTGGACGGGGAGACCATGCGATACGCTTCCTGGAAACGGAGGAGTAAAGTCATGAAGTTCATAATTTCAAGAAAGGTTGCCGCTCATCCGTAATACAAATACATGGTTGTCCGATACTCTCACACGCCCCTTTAAAGTGTTCCATTCCGGATCCCGCGTATGCAAGATAGAAATCAGGCTTTTCGACAGGTATCTTTATTCCCATTAGTTCCACAGGTAACACTCCGCATTGTACCTTCATTGACAAAACTTCATCCATTTCCTGCACAAACTCACGATAACCTCTGGCACTCCCGATTGTATCCTCAAATTTAGCAATATGATCCAGAACTCCAGATTTTACACCTTGGCTAAAAATACCATTCCCTTTCAATCCCGTAGCACCCATCCCTTTCTTTAGTTCAATTACGGCCAACCGGAAATTCTTTCGAGGCTGTAGGGCAATGATATCAAAGCGGGGATGTAAATATTTCTCCGAATGATAGCTGACACTTTTATCATTCGTCACGGCAAACTCTATATCCAATACAATAAAATCGGTTTCTTCCATATGCCTGTTACATACCGATATCCTTTGTTGCAACAATCTCTCTTCATGCTTGATATCAGAATCATCCAACAATGCTCGGCTCCATTCATCCATTATCTTCGCGGCTTCCTTGAAATATTCTTCCGGAGTTTTCATTGCCAGTAACATATCCCTTTTTTCCTGAAGTTCCTCCCAAACCCTTTTTACTTCAGAAGGAGACAAACATTTTTCTGGGGAAATATTTCTTTTACGGAGTCCCTCCTGATCATTATCAAACATATATCTCATCCAGGTTCTCGGAATATTCTGATGCTCCTTTTTAGAATAAAAATAGTTATAATCAAGATTTAAAGCATTCCTCTTAATTTCCAATATCCGTCCCCCTTTATAATAGATATGCACACTATTTCCTCTCAGATGAACATCAAGTTTTTCATCTATTGGCACACTGGGATTATCTATTGTTGCATTTGCAAACTTAATGTACTTATCCCATCTGCTATCATTACTCCCAATATTAAGTTTTTCAAGGTTGCCTCGTTTTACATATGCCATAACTCTCACATTTTATGAAAAGACCGCAATTCTACCATTTCAGAAACTCTTCCAGCTGACTAGCTATACCGGAAAACTCCTGATTCAAATCAAGCGTTCTTACCCGAATGTGGTTCTTACCAAACGAGGCTGATAAATCAGGAGTAATATCTTCATCTGTTTTAGCATACAAAAGTAATCCGCTTACATTCCCTGTATCTTTCACATCTAAATTCTTTACATAGGTAAATATCTGATATAAATTTGCTGAATGAATAGTCGGTTTATCAAAATGATACTGCATCGCATGACTATAATACTTGGTATCTATAACCAATGACTGATCCCCTCGATGCAAAACAATGTCACTCTGCATAGCAGGCAAAAGATCAATCACCATGGCATCTTTCGAATAAATATTCCATTCAATCCGATCTGGATTAGGCGATAATTCCCGATGATGCAAACGATAGTACTCCAACACAAATTTTTCAAACAAGCGACACATATGCTCGTCTGAAAAAGTCGCCATACGATATTTCCCTGTCTCTGTCGTCATAAGCATACCATCAATGATGAAATAGCACACATTCATCAGCATTCGGTACATCTGATTGTTCCGTTGATACACAAAGTCATTCCAACGAATATTCCGAACATCAATTTCATCAACACCCGAAAAGAAAGGTAACAACGTTCTCAGTTCTGCTTTTCGTACAGATGATACATTCCGTTCGTGACATAAAAGAGACAGTGTTGTCTTTAATACCCGGTTAAACAAATTGTTTTCTGACAAATCATCAAACTCACAACACAATACGTTACGACATCTCATCTGGTTGGCTATTGTTCCTCTTATATCCAAACGCCCTTTCAACAACGGTAAATCTTCCACCCGATTTATATACTCCCGGTGTAATCCACATTTCAGCTGAGCAGACACACCTTTATACAGAATTTCCGCAAACAAATCCTGTATATGCTCAAACTCCTCATGTGCAATCTGCTCATAATTATTCTTTTTCAGCTCTTCGAAAGCATATGCCAACATGTAATACACATTGCGTATCCAAATATTCCGATCCTTAATCATGGAAAATACCATTCAACTTTTTCGACCATCTATCCACTTCCGTTCTGTTATCGAACCAATACTCCCGCAACATCGGAAGTATATCATAATTCACGATCTCCTTTAGCCACTCATCTGTCACTTCTCCCTTCGTACACAAATAACTATGTCCTATCTCAAATCCTTTCCCAAGCGAATCATCAGCAACAATCTGACGGTTCAGTTCTTTTATTTGTGCCACCAGCTCATTTAACCGCACATTGTCCTTTCCTTCCAGATAAGCTTTAAATCCTTCCGAATCAAATCCGGGCGACATTTCAAAAAAGCTGAACCGACGACGCAATGCATAATCAATCAAAGCCAGACTTCGATCAGCCGTGTTCATCATACCGATAAGATACAGATTTCCCGGTACAGAGAATTTCTCATCTTTATAAGCCAGCGTCAATTTCTCACCCCGGTAATCTTTCTCTATCAGCATCAACAATTCCCCGAATATCTTTGACAAGTTACCCCGGTTGATTTCATCAATAATAAAGAAAAATTCCTTATCCGGATGATTAGCCGCAAGCATACAGAACTTATAAAATATACCTTTCTGTAACTCAAAGGCTCCTCCTACAGGTTTATACCCCATCACAAAGTCCTCATAAGAATAATTCTGGTGAAACTGAATTAAACATATCCGACTTTCATCTCTTTCACCCATCATAGCCTGTGCCAGACGCCGGGCACAGAACGTTTTCCCCACCCCCGGAGCTCCTTGAAGAATAACGTTCTTTTTAGTCCGAATCAGATGCCGTAAAGTGTCAAAATCCTTTTCGGCCATAAATACTTCTTTCAGGAAATCAGCTTTCGTATATTTCTCGATAGACCTTTCCGGATGAATACTATCATTTTCTTCCCGAATAAGATCCAATAAGGCCATATATTCCTTTTCTGTCAAATGAAAGAAGCTACCGTTCGGATTTACCAAGAATTCCATATTTGCAAGTTCCGGCATTGACTTAACTTCCGATAGATCCACAGGCGAAGCTAATGTCTCTATCTTCCGGAAACAAATTCTTTCACCATCACTTTCCTTTGAGATAACTGCCAATCCGGAAATCTGTTTGGTCGGATTTGCTTCATAACAAATCACCTTATCTCCTACTCGTGCATCCAGAAAATGCTGGAATACCCGTCGCTTATTCCCCGCTGTATTATAAAGAGTGTAGTCCTGTTCTTCACCGACCATCCAGCCTGTCATACTCCAGATTTTCGGATTGGCACATAGCCACCAATAATTAGAGGCCGTTTCAGGTTCCGTTCTACTTTCCAGCATCTTATTTAAATTTTCTACATAATTCGCATAAGACGTCACATTTGTCAACGTCTTCATTGCAAGAGGTTCCTTTAAAGTCCATTCCCCCACTTTGTCCCATTTTACACTTCTGACATGTCTGTATTCATCTCGGATCTTGTCATATTCATAATCGCCTGTGACTATTCCCCGCCCGATAATACACCCCCGGCCTTTCTTGGCAAACACCACATCGCCTATATTCATTTCACTGGTAAATTCCCAGGTAGCCAGACTATCATTCCTGTAATCCTTTTCTTCGCCGTATAATTCCTTCATCCGGGTCCTCATATCTTCACGGGTCTCATACAAATCAAAATCACCCATATCATCCCAGCCTAGATACATCTTATTCTTGGCTACACACTCATCCCATTTACGGGCTCCTTCTCCAGGGGAATAAATCCAAGTTTGCACCTTCGTTCCTGGTTCTGGCAACATTTTCGGTTCCGGGTGATAATACCGACCAACAAAATACGCCAAATCCACAACAGCAGTTCTCAGATTTTTATCGGGATAACAATCTTCGGTCAAAACATTATCCAACATTTTTCTGATATCAGCATCCTTCTGCAACACCTTAGCAATCTCATCATATAATTTAAAGACCTCACTCACTTCCTCTGCTCCACTTCCCTTCTTAAGTACCATTGAAGGCATCAGCTCCCTCACCATTTTCCGTGCACAAGAATACTTATAGATATAATATTTATCCGGATATCGAAGCCAAAGGTATGTGGTAATTGCATTTAACGTCTGATAATGTTGCTTACCCTTCCCCCATAGCCTCAATAACTCATCTGCATTTTTTCGAAACTGATTTATCCGAAAGACAACATTCTGATTCTCATCAAATAGCTCTCTAAACATTTCGCGTACTTTTGTTTCATCTAACTCACAAAACTCTTCTAACATATTCCTCGGATAATTATTCATTGAAGTCAGCAAATTTTCCGTCTTACTTAATGCCTGTTTCAGCATACCCTTAAAATTAACAGCTTCAATGTCCCAGTAAGCAAGGAAACACCTTACAGCTTTCCATTTGTAAAGTTCAATAGAAAAATACTCTTTAAAATAGACTTTATACGCTTCAATGATTTTAGCAAGATTGCTTGAACTTATGTTTATCATAATTACTAGGCCTTTAATCCATTACTCTCAGAAATTCTCAAGTCAATATATTCTCCCGAAATTCAGGAACAAAGCAAGCTCCATTGATCTCCCAATAGCAGATTCAAGAAAAACATTCCAGATATACGGTGTAAAATATTCATGATTCAGAATCTATTTTTGCGAATTTAAAGAATAAAAAGCAAATACCCAAACTATTTCTTCTTCTCCGGTTACATACTGGTAAAGAAAGACTTTTGTTGACATTCTAATTTTGCTTATTAAACGCCGATTCATAGCCATAGGAAAGACATATCACATTTGTCAGCCTTATGAACTCCATTTCAATTTGTCATTATGTTAATTCCACCCTTCTAAATATCCCCTATTCATAGAACTTTATTACACATGTTACATATTTTGAATTCTCACAAGTCCGCGAAATATCATTCAGACATATAAAATACAAAATCCGCAACATGCAGATTACAAAAGCCTGCCTTATCAAAACCAGAACAATACATTTTCGCGTAAAAAGCAGAAACAGGAACACTGATTTGGAGTCTGTTTTTTTCCGCTTCCAGCTTTAAAATCCCTTTATTTCAGCTTCCCTCAAAAATGTCGAAGCATTTTATCCAATATAACGAAAGGGTTATGTAAAACAATTAGGCGCATAGCCACATTTATCTCAGCGTTTTTCATCAAAAGATTCGGCTCGTTACGTTAATAAAGGACTATGATTTAACACAGGAAAAGATTATAACTGTCTTTTTCATCATTTCAAATAAAAGAGCATTAACCTTTTCATCCCGAACGAAGAATTCAAGAGAAATCAAAGTCAGCATTTTTACCTGCATCATCAAATAATGTCAAATTTTCGCTCTCATTTATAGCAAAATAACATTAGTATAACCAACTATTTCTATACTACTTTCAGATATCGCGGCATCACAGGTTTCTCCAGTTTTCAAGTGATGTTCACAGGAAAATCACCATGTGAGGAAACATAATCTACCAGACTATATTCGTCTTTCTTTAACATTGCTTGCTGATTTCAGAATTTCATGCTCCCCTTTTCTTAATCTCCTTCACCACTTCCACATCTGCCGGAAGCCACGCCACACGATCCAGTTCGTCCGCACCCAGCCAGGCAGCACTCTCATGCTCCTTCAGTACCAGACTGCCCGAAACTACGGTACACAGATAACAATGCATCGTAAGGTGGAACGAAGGATAGTCACACTCCACCGTCGTGAGAAAGGCATCCACCCGGATATCCGTATCGAGTTCCTCGCGGATTTCACGCATCAGAGCCTCTTCCCGGCTCTCACCCGGCTCCATCTTTCCACCGGGAAATTCCCAGTAGTCCTTAAACTCGCCGTAACCGCGCTGGGTAGCGAAATACTTCCCGTCGCGGCTCATCACCGCAGCTACAACTTCGATGCGTTTCCTCACCTCACGGCTTTCTCCTTCTCCCGCAATGCTCCAGAATGGGACAGACTTCGCATCGGCAAATTCCTTCATCCGCCAGGCTGACTCGAAACCGCTGGCCACAAAGTGCATGGGAACGAAAAGTCCGACCTGAAACCTGTCAAGAAACTGACGGGCTCCGCGGGTATATCCGTTGCCGATGCGGCCGTCCACGGGAAACATCACCACATCGAAACGGCCGGCAAGTTTACGGATATCTTTCAGCTCGCCCAGAAAACGCTTTTCTTCCCTGGCCGGATCAATATCAACGCCGAAATCGGGACTATAAACCAGCCCTCCCTGATAGTCGTCGGTCAGAAAACGGGCATACCAGTTGTTCAGGTCGCCGGCATGAAAAAGACGCATGCCGCCGGTTTCCACCACCCACGACACACCGCTATCGTTACTTCCCGTAGCCGTCACGCGGAGATGTTCGTCTTCCCACACGGCCCCTTTGCCCAGCCAGGCATCGGCCTCTTCCTTCCCGGCCCGTCGGTGCTTCAGAATGTCTTTCGAAAGAATGTAACACACGTTTGCTTTCCGGGTTCGCCAGGCAAAGATCTCCCGGTTGAAATGATCTTCGTGGAAATGGCTGGAAAAAACATACAGAGGCTTTGATGACTCCAGATACCGGGACATGGCACCCGCCGGATCCATCCAGTAATCAAACACGAGAATGCAGCGGTCAGTCTCAAAAACGAAACCGCTATGAAACAGATAGGTAAGTTGCATAAGCTGACTGTTTTTTATTCTTCCATGCGTCCATATTTCATTTCTTCCCCCTGCTTGTCATATTGCTTGCGCTTACCCACAGGAGGATCTGTAAGCGTGATACGCACCACCGCCGTACGATGAAGACTCCGGCGAACCGCATCATCGAATGCATCCATGTGTTGCGGCAAGAAACGCTGGCTGATGATACGGAGAGCTTCAATCTTTTCCGCATCCCCGGTCACCAGTTCCGCTCTTCCGAACGCAATAGCCGAACGATACTGGAGGGTGAACGATCCGTCTTTGGGCCCTACCGTAGGAGCACACTTCGTTACGGCCGACAGACATACTTCCGGATGAACGGCAAGAGCATCCAGCTTGTCCCCTTCCGGAGCACAATGGAAATACCAGATACGGCCGTCCGCACTTGCCAGTGAAAGAGGTACCCCATAAGCCGTTCCGTCAGGCCGGGTGAAACTGACCGTTATATAAGGAGCCTTGCGCATGACTTCCAGCGCCCAGGCACTGTCCATTTCTCTACTTACTTTTCGCATATCACCGTCTTTTGAGAGTTATTACAATACAAAGGTACAATGCGACCGGGAAAAATCATACAGAAGGGAAAGAAAACACGCATCAGGAAAACACTTTTCCCCACAGGGAAAACGATCTTTTCTTCCTGCGAAAAATAATTTCCGGAAGAAACTTCTTTCCGTTAACAGATTTTTGCATAAACCCGGCCTTTCATTTTTGGCGGACCGGAAACGAGCAAGTATCTTTGTGAACACGAAAAAGAAGCGACCATGGAAAAAGACAAAAAACAAGTTCAGACGAAAAGCAATCGCAAAGAGTATACACAGGCCAATCTCAACTGGCTGGCCAGCAAGAGCAAAGAAACGGGAGTCAGTCCGCTCCCGAAAGGGATCTGTTACAAATCGCTGGCCGAAGGACGGGCTGACGGCAAACATCCCGGCCCACGAAGCATCGTCACCGTCCACTACACCGGCCGTACCATCGACGGAAGAATATTCGACGACACACGGGGAGGAATCCCGGCTGCCCTCCGGTTGAGTGACCTGATCGACGGATGGATCATCGCACTCCAGCGGATGTGCATAGGCGACCGATGGGAAATCTACATCCCTGCCGAAATGGGATACGGCAAATTCTCCCAGCCGGGTATTCCCGGAGGGTCAACACTGATCTTCGACATCGAACTGCTGGGCATCGCCTGAAACATTACCGGGAAGCCGGAGCTCCCAGAAAGCCACGGCCGAAGCAGCCGCCACATTCAGTGAATCCACTCCGTGATACATGGGGATACGAACCACGTAATCAGCCCCGTCAATGGCCGTCTGAGGAAGACCGTCGCCCTCCGTTCCCATCACCAGTGCCAGACGGGACTCCTGCTTGAGAAGCGGATAGTCCAACGGCACGGAACGATCGGTAAGGGCCAGAGCAGCCGTCTTGAATCCAAGCTCTTTCAAGCACTCCAGCGGACGGTCGGCCCATGTCCAGGGAACCAGAAATACGGAACCCATCGACACACGTACAGCCCGCCGGTTCAACGGATCACACGAGTCGGGAGTCAGCAACACGGCATCAATTCCCAAAGCTGCGGCCGACCGGAAAATGGCTCCGATGTTGGTGGTATCCACCACCCCATGAATCACCACGACACGACGGGCATCCTTGCACACCTCTGCCACTTCGCGTACACACGGACGACGCATGGCACAAAGCACTCCCCGCGTCAGGGTATAGCCGGTCAGCCGGGCCAGCAAATCCCGCTCACCGGTGTACACGGGAATATCTCCCACCCTGGCAAGGATATCTGCCGCATCTCCCGTCAGATGCCGGCGCTCACAAAGCAGGGACAAAGGCTCGTAACCGGCATCAAGAGCCACCCGGATCACCTTGGGACTCTCGGCAATGAAAACACCTTTTGCCGGATCGAGCCGGTTGCGCAACTGAGCTTCGGTCAAAGCGCTGAACACATCCACTCCCGGATGGTCCAGCGAAGTTATTTCTATCACAGGCATATATTCACAGAATGTCTCTAAACTTTGCAAAGATACGAAAAAGTTATTCCAACCGGCATACACCTGCTGGTTTTCGGTTTTTCTTTGTTACCTTTGCAAGGCTAATCAAACAAAGAAATACAACATGATACATTTTGATACAGACTATATGGAAGGTGCCCATCCGGAAGTGATACGGCGCCTGACCGAAACCAATCTGGAACAGACCGTAGGATATGGAAATGATCCCTATACCGCCCGTGCAAAGGAACTGATCCGCAAGGCATGCGGACAACCCGGAGCAGCCGTACATTTCCTGGTAGGAGGTACACAGACCAACGCAACCGTCATCGACGGGCTTCTGGCTCACCACGAAGGAGTTCTGGCCGCAGAAACCGCCCATATCAACGTACACGAATCGGGAGCCATCGAAGCCACTGGCCACAAAGTGATTACCCTGCCCCAGCACGAAGGCAAGCTACGGGCTGACGAGGTGAAAGCCTACATCACCGACTTCTACCGCGACGAAACCTATGAGCACATGGTTGCCCCGGGAATGGTCTACATCTCCCATCCCACCGAATACGGCACACTTTATACGCTCGATGAACTGGAGAATCTGAGCCACGTATGCCGCGAAGCTCATATTCCGCTTTATATGGACGGAGCACGCCTGGGATACGGACTGGCCTCCCCCGGAACAAACGTCACTCTAAAGGACATTGCACGCCTCTGTGACGCATTCTACATCGGCGGGACCAAAGTCGGAACGCTCTTCGGAGAAGCGGTTGTTGCACCCGACCCGAAACGCTTGCCACACTTCTTCCCACTGATCAAGCAACACGGAGCCTTACTGGCCAAGGGACGTCTGCTGGGTATCCAGTTTGAAACACTTTTCACCGACGGCCTCTACGAGCGGCTCGGAGCACATGCGGTGCGCCTCGCCCTGAAACTGAAGCAGGCTTTCGTACAGAAAGGATACCGCCTGCATCTCGATTCTCCCACCAACCAGCAATTCGTATGCCTGCCCAATGAGACGATTGACCACCTTGCACAGGAAGCAACTTTCGAACTCTGGGGACCAAGAGGAGAAACGGAAACCGTCGTACGTTTCGTCACCAGCTGGGCAACCCGTGAAGCCGACGTGGATACACTGATCAGTTTACTCTGAAAAACGATTTCTCCCCTTCTCCTCCCTGAAACAGGAACGGGAAAGGGGATTTCCATATTACGGAAATATTGCACGAAAGAAAAAAAACACAGTTCCCGGATAAGAATTAGTTTAATATTATACCAAATAATTCAAAAAACACTATCTTTGCACCCATATTCAAGATTAACAGAAATAAACGAGAAAATTACTTCAAGAGAGTGTATCATGCAGCTGATACGCACCCGTATGGCATCACGTCACGCTATGCAACGCCTGCTACGGAACTCCAATGCAGGGATTACCTTCGAAATGTTACAGATCATGAGTTGTCTCTGGAGCGAACAGGGGGTCACCCAGCAGACTCTGGCGGAACGGACTGCCAAAGACAAAGCCTGCCTGACCAGTCTCATGACAAATCTGGAACGCAAAGGATTGGTCTGCCGGCATGAAAATCCGAAAGACCGGCGCAACAAACTGGTCTATCTCACCGAAAAAGGAGAAGAATTTCACCAATGGATTGCCCCGCAACTCAAGGAATATTACGATCGCCTGGAAAGAATCCTGGGAAAAGAACAGATCAAGCTGACCGACAAATTATTAAATGACTTGCAGCATGTCATTGAGACCTATTGATTTTTGTCAACATTTTTTCTCTCCTTATGCATTCCGTTTACCACCTACGCCCAGCATGATTCCCTCCGGATCAGTCTGGATGAGTTGTTTGCACGGGGAACGGAACAGCACCTCCAGCTTCATGCCGATTGTCTGAAAGAGCAGATGGCCGAAGAGCGCATACGCGATGCACGAACCGCCCGGATGCCTGATATCTCCATCGGTCTGAAAGGAGGGGTGCTGGGACAACCTGTCGTATGGCAAAGCGGACTGAATGATCCGACCCGCCCCGACACTCCCGACTGGCAACAGAACTACACCGTCGATTTTACCCAGCCTCTCTATCAGGGAGGAAAAATCAAATATTCCATCCGCAAAGCCGGACTGGAGCAGGACATCGCACGGCTTCAGACGGCAACCGACCGGGCAGATATCAAACTGGAACTGCTCGAGCAATATCTGAACCTGTTCAGCCTCTACGAACAGGACCGGGTACTCAACCGGAACATTGAGGAGTCTGAACGCAGGCTCAAGGACATCCGGCGAATGAAGGAAGAAGGCATTATCACAAACAATGACGTTCTCCGGAGCGAAATGCAACTGACCAACGACCGGCTGGCCGTCACCGAAACCCGAAACAATATCCGGCTGGTATCCCAACGGCTGGACATTCTGCTGGGTATGGACGAAAGATTGCTCCTGATCCCGGATACAACCCTGCTGGAACAGACTTTCCAGGCCGGTACCTACGGAGAGTATGTGGACCGGGCATTCCTTTCCGATCCGGCCATGCAGCTCATCCGGAAACAGACGGAACTGGCCGAAAACAACATTGCACTGACACGGGCCGAACAGCTTCCCCGGCTTTCACTAACCGCCTCGAACACCCTGGCCCGACCCGTTTCGCGCACCATGGCCGACCTTTATAACAACAACTGGAACATCGGACTCTCACTCTCCTATCCTCTTTCGGCGCTCTACCGCAACCGGCACCGCATGAACGAAGCCCGGCAAAACGTCCTTCTGATGCGCAACACCGAAGAACAGAAACGGCAGGACATCCGTATGAAAGTACAGGCAGCCCTGCTCAAGCATCACGAAGCTACCGACCGGGTGGAATCCCTGAAGCTCTCGGTAAAACAGGCCGAGGAGAACTACCGGATCATGCGAAACCGCTATATGAACCAGCTATATGAACCAGCTGGCCATCCTGACCGATCTGCTTGACGCCGACAACTTGCGGCTCAATGCCGAATTGCAACTCACTACGGCACGCACACAGGTCATTTACACCTATTATGAACTTCAACGGGCCATCGGAAACCTGTAACCCCATTCATACCGTTAACAATCAGAAACCGCCATGTCAGTACTCCATTTGAAATACAAGCGTCTGAAGAGACAAAAACGACGCAACATCATCCTGAACATTGTCTGCCTGCTTATCGCCGGATCAGGACTGGTCTGGACGGCCAACTATTTCTGGCGTTACATCAATTACGAAATCACCAACGATGCTTTCGTCGACCAGTACATCGCACCGGTCAATGTACGGGTGGCCGGATACATTCAGGAAGTGAGATTCCGCGAACATCAGTTCGTACACGAGGGTGACACACTCGTCGTCCTCGACAACCGGGAATACCTGATCCGCCAGAAAGAAGCGGAAGCTTCCCTCCTCGACGCACAGGGATCGCGCGACGTGCTGACTTCCGGCATACGGACTTCTCATACCCGCATCGCCGAACAGGATGCCAACCTGGCCGAAGCCAAAGCCAGACTCTGGCAGACCGAACAGGACTACCGGCGCTATGAACGTCTGCTAAAGGAAGAGTCTGTCCCCGAACAACAATATGACCAGGCCAAGGCCAGTTATGAAGCGGCACGTGCCCACTATGATGCTCTTCTGCGCCAGAAGGAAGCTGCCCACTCCCAGTATGACGAAACCAGCAAGAAGCAGGTCGGAGTGGAAGCCGGGATCCTGCGTGCCGAAGCAGCACTTGACCTTGCCAACCTGAATCTTTCATACACAGTTGTCACCGCTCCGTACAGTGGCTATATGGGACGGCGTACCCTGGAACCGGGACAATATGTCAGCGCCGGACAAACCCTGTCGTACATCGTACGTCAGTCGGGTAAATGGATTACCGCCAATTATCGTGAAACCCAGATAGCGAATATTTATATCGGCCAGCCTGTGCGCATCAAAGTAGACGGACTTCCCGGAAAGGTTCTGCACGGACATGTCACCGCTATCTCCGAAGCAACAGGCTCCAAGTACTCGCTGGTTCCTACGGACAACTCGGCCGGCAACTTCGTGAAAGTGCAACAACGCATCCCCGTACGCATCGATCTGGATGAATCCGACGAAAAATACATGAGCCTCCTGCGGGCAGGCATGATGGTCGAAACCGAAGCTCTGAGAAAGAAATGAAAACAGCCCGTGAACTTGAAATACCTGTCCGTACGTGGGTTCCCGACCGGATAGCCGTCGCTACGGTCTTCCTCACCATGCTTCCCATCGCCATGCTGAACGGAACTTACACCGGTAGCATGGTAGAGGTATCGAACACCCTGGGAGTCTATACCGAAGACATTACCATCGGCTATTATGCGGCATCGGCAGGCATGGCCGTATCTTATCCGATTGTTCCCAAGATTCTGGGAGCCTTGTCCGGCAAATCACTCCTGCTGGCCGATCTGGTCCTCCAGTTTTTCCTGAGCTGGTTCTGTGCCCGTCAGGCCAATATCGACCTGCTCATTGCCGCCAGCTTTGTCATCGGATTTCTGAAAGGTTTCCTGATGTTGTGGGTCATCCGGCGCATCAAGTTTATCTTCAGCCCCAAGGATGTGCGAAGTGAATTCTATGCTTATTTTTATCCGCTGGTATTCGGAGGCGGACAACTCTCCATGGTCATTACTGCTCTGCTGGCCTATCATTACGACTGGAAATACATGTATTACTTCATGATGCTGCTCCTGCTCGTGGCTATCCTGGCGATCATTCTTTTTTTTCGCCATGACCGTCCTTCACGCCCCATCCCCTGGAAAGAACTTCATCCGCGCGAGATGCTCATCATCGCCACCGGTATTCTGATGCTTATCTACGTCATCACCTACGGCAAGACTCTCGACTGGATGGCTTCCCGGCGCATCTGTACCTATATTGTCATCGCTCCTCTGCTCGTGGCAATATTTCTCTGGGAGCAGTTCCACTCAACCCATCCTTTCGTAAGCCTGAAGCCACTCTTCCAGTGGAAAGCCATTCTGGGTTATTTCTACATGATGATGGTTATGTTCTTCAGTACCTCTACCAGCCTGCTCACCAGCTATCTGACCACCATCCTGCGTGTAGACAATACGCATAGCTACACACTCTATATCTGGCTCCTTCCCGGTTATCTGGCCGGAGCTTTCATCTGCTTCTGGTGGTTCCGGTGGCAACGCTGGCGTTTCCGCTTTCTCATTGCCGGCGGTATGGGATGTTTTGCCCTGTTCTTCGGCATGCTTTATTTCGGGATCTCTCCGGACAGTACCTACGAAATGCTCTATCTTCCCATGTTCCTGCGCGGAGTGGGCATGTTGGTTCTGATCATTGCTTTCGCTCTTTTTGCCGTGGAAGACCTTCATCCCAAGTATCTGCTTTCCAATGCTTTTCTCCTGATCACTTTCCGATCGGTACTTACACCCGTCATCGCTTCGGCCTTTTATAGCAACACACTCTACCGCCTCCAGCAGAAATACATGGTGGAGCTCTCGGAAACCCTGACCGCTACGGACCCGCTGGCCGCAACACGCTGGCAATCGACTCTGGGAAGCAGCCTGGCCCAAGGACATGGCATAGATGAAGCCACCCAGCTGGCCAACAATACACTTTACACCATTCTCCAGCAACAGGGTACGCTTCTGGCTTTGAAAGATATCCTGGGATGGCTTTTTACCGTAACACTGGTCATTGCGGTTGTGTCACGCTTCATTCCGTTCCACAAGACCGTACGCGTTCCGGTCATCAGAACCGGCGAAGATATGATCTGATCCGCTCCGGAACATACGGACATAAAAAATGCACACAGGCATTTGGGAACATCTTTCCTCACGGAAGCCCGCCCCGCCTGTGTGCCGAATTTAATTTAACAAAGGTTTATTTCATCAATTCAGCCAATTTGGCCTTCAATTCATCACCGCGCAGGTTGCGGGCAACGATAGTACCTTCCTGATCAACCAGTACGGTAGCCGGAATCGCACGTACGCCATACAGGGCAGCACCTTCACATTGCCATCCCTTCAGGTCAGACATCTGAGCCCAGGTAATGTTCAGATCCTTGATAGCCTTTTTCCAGCTTTCCAGGTTGTTGTCCAGAGATACACCTACGATACCGAATCCTTTAGCCTTGAATTCATTGTAAGCGGCAACAACATTCGGCATTTCCTGACGGCAGGGACCGCACCAGCTTGCCCAGAAGTCGATCAGTGTATATTTGTTCTTGGAGATAAAGTCAGACAATTTCACGCTCTTTCCTTCCGGAGTGTTCATTTCAAAATCAATGAACTTCTTGCCTACCGCGGTCTTGGCTACCGTAGCGGCATGTTCCTTCAGAGCTACCACACCTTCATCGTTGGCATAAGCGGCAGGGATCTTGTTCAGAAGCGGTTCTACCTTTTCGATGTCAAATGAAGATGCGAAAGATACGAGCAGATGTACACCTACCGGAGTTTCGATACAGTCAGAGATTGTCTGATAGACTTTGTCCATTCCCTGTTCCTGCTTTTCGTCCAGAAGAGTCATGAGTGAATCACGTTGTTCGGCGGTCAGTGTAGAATCCTGCTGAGCCTTGGTATAGATAGCTTTCAGCTCTTCTCCGATAGCCTTGTAAGAGGTCATGAAGTTCTGATAGGTATCATTGCAGGGGGTACCTGAAACCTGGCTGTCCTTTTCATTCAAAGCAACTTTGATGTTTCCGTTTTCAACAAACAACAGGGTCAGCATGCGCTTGTCGTTCTTCATGTAAGTTACATAGCTGCTCTTGACGATTGAGTCGGCCTGACCTTTGAATTCAAAGGTACCGTTCTTTACGATAGCAGAATCAATCTTCACCAGGTTGTTGTTTTCAAAGTTCTGCAAATAAACGGTGTCACCATCGGCAACTCCTTCAACGGTTCCCTGAATGGTATAACCAGCCTGTTTCTGGCAGGCAGCCAGTGTCATCATACCGGCAGCCACCCATAAAATACTTTTCTTCATATCAGTTTTTATATAAGGTAAATAATTTTTCCGGGCAAAGATAATCATTTTCTCCGTACGCTAAACGCCAGCAGGCAACAAAATGTGTAGGTCCAGTAAAGCCACGTCTCGGAAATGCCGGCAAATGCGGCCAGTCCGGTATAATCCAGCACGGCAAAAAACTGAACAACAAAGAATAAGGTAACAAATCCCGGAGCAAAATAGGCAAAACACCACGACATGCCGCGGACGATATCCCGGTCGTTCCGGTAAAAATCCGTAGCAGATCCGTAAACCAGTCCGGCCAGCACCAGCCCGAAAGCTGTCACACACCATATTCCTTCCGAAAGAGGAGAACCAGACAAATCGCCTGTAATGCTCCTCACCAGTGTCCACGGCCCCCAGGCCAGAAAAGCAAGAAGCAGGACATATACTCCGAGCGAAACGGCCGTCATCCCCAGCGCACGACACTCCTTGCGCGACAGGTGGATGCCTTTCCCCAGCAAACGGAGGCAGGCTTCCGGGAAACGGGAATGGATGCACAACCCCAGTCCCAGAAAAAGGATCAGCAGACTGGCCAGCATCGGCGCACAAAGATAATTGTCGTCCGTATAACGAAGTGCCCAGCGAAGCCCCTCCGCGCTCAGAAAGTTCTGCACGTCTTCCCAACCGTAAATACTTCCTACCCACGAGAGGAAAGCAACTCCCACCGTAAGCAGAAAGAATACCGACGCCGGATGAAAGAAACGGATGCTACTCTTCATCGGGTTCCAGATTATCAATATCCAGGATGCGCAACTGGAATGCACGGGTCACCAGGCGGCAGGCATTCACTCCTGTCCGCTCTTCCGGACGGAACAGACGGCTGACCAGATCGTTCTGTCTCTTTTCGATGGACTTGACTCCGAAAGGCATCCCCTTCAGTCCAGTAATCATTTCTTTCGTATATCCCAGAGCCAGATGGCGCAGAAGACGTTCGTCGTATTCGTCAATATCATAATTGATAATTGTCTCCTGTCTGCGCTGGCCGGCCAGCACACTTTGTTTGAAACGTTCCACAATCTTCTCCAGAATCGGATAATTGAAGACAAGCTTCTTGCCGTCCATCACCGCCTGCACATCCGTAGCGGTCAGCAATTCCCCGGTCTTCAGGATGATACCGTCGGCTCCGGCCTCCAGTGCATCTACCCACAACTTTTCGTTAAGCACTTCGCCGGTAAAGATCAGCACTTTCAGTTCCGGACGCTCACGGTGCAGGCGGGCACAGATGTCCACTCCGATAGTGGTCGATCCGCCCAGTCCCAGATCCAAGAGAACCAGATCAGGAGTCTGTTGCTGAAGCAGCTCCCAGAATTCAGCCTCGGTCATGGCCGTACCGATCACCTCGGCATTGGGTATTTCGTGACGGAAGATTTCTTCTGTTCCTTTCAGTTCCAGCTTCACATCTTCCACAATAATAACTTTAAACTTTTCCATTTTTATCTTTAAGTTTTTCCTTACTTCCGCAAAGTTAACGGATAATCCGAAGATACATTCTCCTCTTCTCCATTTTTATCTTCTTTCAGTCCCGGTTTTAAGTTCTTTCACTCTATCATCCTTTTCCACCTTCTTATTCCGTACGTTTCAGGGGCAAGGTGAACCAGACCGAAAAGCCTCCGCCTTCAACCGGCATGGCATTGATACGGCATCCTCTCCGCCCGGCAAACTCATCGTGATCGCGGATGATTTGCTTGCATACCAGATATTCCGTGCCGGCCAATACCTCAGACGAAGCCGACGGGCACATGCGTGCCAGATCGGGATAGAACAAACCGTTCAGCACTTCCTGAGTGAAATTGCGCCGACGGTCTATAAAGTCGAAACGTACAAACTCGCCTTCTTTCCGGATCTTCAGTTCCAGCTTTCCCTCCTGAGCATACCGGAGCGACTCATCCACGAGATTTTCCAGCAGGAAACGAAGCAGGATTTCATCACCCGTCACCGACACCGGCTCAGCTTCTGCTTCCAGTTCCACCCTGAAAGCCAGCTTGCGTACGGCCTTTTCCACATACTTCCGCGTAAAGCCGGCCAGACGTTCCACCGGTACTTCTGAACGCCGGAAAGTGATTTCTTCCAGTTGCCGGGAAGCACATGAACTTAACAGGGTAAATATATCCTTATAATAATCCACCAGTTCTGCCACGGTGGTAATCTGTTTTCTTTCTTCCGCTTCAGTGATACCCTTATCTGTGTTCAGGCGGTTCACGATCTGCTGGATGCGGTTCGGATAATAAATCGTCTCATGCTTGATGGTAGAAAGGCAATTGTCCAGCACCATATTCTGTACATGAAGCATATTCTCTTCATACGCAACCCGGTTGGATTCATCCTGAGCCAGTTCTATATCATGATACTTCCGGCCGACCTGTACCACCGTTGTATGCAAGGCCACGGCCAGATATCCGGCTACCAGTTCCACTAGTAACGGATCTTCTTCCCGGTTATCGCAACGGATCATTTTCAGAACCAGCACACCCATGCAATGCCGTTCTCCGCCAATCTCTACCCATAAAGGAAGCAAAGTCCATCCCGTTACGTCGTTCCACATCTGCACCTGCTTTTCAAAACAGCGTGCCATACGTTCCCGGACCACCTCGTCGCCTTCGCCCCGGTAGAAGGCATAGTTCAGGGTATGCGATTCCTCATCATATACCGCCAGAGCCAGCCCCTCCACGGGAACCAATTCACAGATTTCGTTGAAGACTCCATCCACCAGCCGCTGGGGAATCTCATCCAACGCCTCGGAGTGAATGACTGACCGGGCAAATATTGCCTCATTCACCGTAAAGACCTGTTCCATCTTGTAGCGGTAATGCAAACGTCTCCGGAAATAAAGCACATAGTATACCACTCCACATCCTGCCACCAGCAGGATGAACAAGGTCAGTGCAATCCATTTGTTACCGGCCGATTGCTGCATCTGAATGCAATATTGCTCGAGAGAAGTATCTTTGGTGAGCTGCTTGTACAGAGCCGTATAAATCGTATTGTTATACCGGTAACAACGGAAATCCTTGACGGCCAGGGATGCTACGGCCGCTTCATTGCGCACATCCAGCAAAATAAAGTAGTCCGTATCGAAACGTCCGGCCAGCCAGTCGCGTTCATCTCCCCCCTCGGAAGTATAGAGACGGAGCAGAGGGCCTTTCTTTCCGGAATAGGTCCGATAATGAAGATTCATATAATGTAAGGCACTGTCCGCCAGAGAAAGTGCCTCCCAATAGGCTCCCCGGACATTGCATTCATAAACCATATTCGCATAGTCATTGGCTACCCGCAACAGGCTGTCATATCCGGCAATACTGTCCGGAACAGCTTGTCTTTCATCCACCGGAGCGGAATGCATACATCCTCCTCCCAGGAAAGGCATGAGAACCAGCAAACACATTCCCAGCATTCTTCTGACACCCCGGGGTAAGCGGAAATAAAAGCGGCTTCCTTTGCCAGGAGAACTTTCCACCCGGAAAAGGCAGACTTCGAACACCGGACTCGTCTTCCGGTATTTCTCAATGATTCCCCGGCAATTCATCAGGCCGAAACCATGTCCTTTCTGTTTCTTGAGTTCTCCGGCATCAGCGGCCGTAGCCAGCCCGATCTGTCCGGAATCGTAGACTTTTTCATCCTGAATCAGGCTGACATCTTCCTTCGAAAGTCCCGGACCGTTATCCGTCACGGAGATCTCCACATACGTGTCCGTTTCCGTTGCCGACACCTCAATGCGCCCTCCTTCCTGCGTATATTTACGGGCATTTTCGGTCAAGGTATTGACCATGAAGAGCGTCAGTGCCTTATCCGCCTTCACCACGGCACCGGTTTCGTGCACGATCAGTTCCTGACGTTTCATTTCAAACGTACGGCGGCCTTTGCTGATCATGAGGAACAGCTCATTCAAGGCAAAATTCTCTATATTCAGACTCAGAGCTCCCTGACGCATCTTGATCCAGCGGGCAAGAATCTCATTATATTCATTGATACGGACAATCAGTTCGTCAATGTAACGGAATTTTCCCCGCTTCACTTCTTCCTCACGGGTATAGGAAGCCGATTGCAGCTTATGCACCTCATTGGATACCCGGTCAATGTACGGCAAGATCCCCGTCACGATCGACAGACAGGCCTTCTTGAGTTCATTTCTCCGCTTGTTTTCCACCAGATGCTGCTCGTGGATATACCGTTCCTTGTCCAACCGCCTGCGCTCGTCTTCCAGCGAAACCAGATTCAGTCCGTTCTCCAGTGTCCAGCCGAGATAAGGCAAAAGCAGACGGACCAGTGCCTGCTCTTCCTTACGGAGCTTCTGGGGAAGTACCAGCAAGAGCTTGCCGACCGACTCATTCTTTCCGAGCGGAACCAAGTCAAAATCCAGCATGATCTTGTTTTCTCCGGAAGTTTCCGTCACATCTCCGGAAGACTCTTCTTTGAACATTTCCTCATCCTCGTCTTCTTCCTTCTGATTCAACAGAATGGAAACCTCATCCACAGGAAAGATGCCGGACAGTCCCCCTTTCAGTATTTGCCGGAGCACCTCCGTCACTTCTCCGATTCCCTGTGCCTTCACCGGAACACCACCGGTAATCCGGTGACAAAGATCCAGTACCTTACGCAATTCCGACAAGTAAGCCGTATTCCGTTTACGCCACCGGCGGTTCAGGAAAATAAAACAGACAACGAGGAGCAACAAACCGGCAACCACCAGGGCCAGAAGTACATTCAATTGCTTCGATTCACGTTCCAGAACGGCATACCGGCTCTCCAGTTCCTTGTCCTGACGCGCATAATCCAATATGTCCAGATAAATGTTCCGGTTATAGTCCGATTCCGGTTTGCGGTCCATGGCCGCATATGTCCGGCTTAACTGCTCCCTCAGCCGGGCAATCCATTCCGGTACCGTCTTGATACCTTCATCATTGATCCATTTCAGTTCGATGCATTCCGAAGAAAAAGGCACATAGGTGTGCAGACGGTCCGTTGTATCGGCACAATGATAATATTTTTCATGATGCCGGTTGACGAACTCCAGAGCTTCTGCCAGCATCGGCAAAGCCTTGTCCGGCATTCCGGCAAAGTTATAGCAGGTGGCCAGCGTCCGGTACGCTCCCGAAATCTGATACCAGTCACCATATTGCTTGAAAAGGCGCAAAGCCTCCTCCGCATAGCGCAACGGAAGGCTGTCCACAGGCAGGTCATCCTCATTGACCAGCCTCAACAGACCGGGACTTTTGGCCTCCAATAAAGTCCGGTTCCTCCTCATGCAAAGCAATTCAGCCATGGCCTGAAGCGAATTAGCCTCAAAATAAATATAGTCTTTCATCCGGCTGACCTGCAAGCACTGTACCAGACATTCAAATTCTCCCAAAGTCACTTCATCGGGAGTCGGTGCCTCATACATTCCCCCTGAACCGCGCATATACACATAATACAACCATTGGGAGGTATCAGCCTTCAACGATTCTTCCGAAATGGCCTGAATGGAACGAAGTGCCGCCTCATCCTGCTGGAGGTAATAATAATACACTCCTGAAACGATATAGAATTCCGAAAGTGCATAATTGAACCGGCGGTTCAGCCGCTCATCCGCCAGTGCCTCATCGTATTCCCGGATCCGCCTGATCCTTCGCAGGGCATTGTTGCGATAATCATAAAATTCCTTGTTCAGGGAAGTACGCTGGCAGACTCTCATCATGCCCACATCAGCAATCAAAGCCTCCACTTCATTCTCGCTTGCCACTTCCGCCCTGCGATATAATTGCGAAGCCTGTTCAAAGTCCATCCGCATAAAGGCACAGAAAGCCATATTGTTCAAGGCTTCTGCACGTTGGGCGGGATGTCCTTCGGCAAAGGAATAGGCTTTTTCCTGCCGCCCGGACAGAAGCGGTCAGATCTTTATACCTTAGTTCATAGGAAAGCGTGTTCAGTGAATCGGCCTCTGCCGAATGATTCTCACGGCCGCCGGCTTTGCCGCACGAGGACAGAAGCAGTCCTATTCCGAGGACTACTCCGCTTACATATCCGAAGAAAACCTTTCTGTTCATTCCCATATTCAGAAAAACAATGCCGGCATATACATATAATAAAGACTGCATCACAACCGGTATGATACCGGAAACGATGCAGTCCTCACTTTAAAGCGTTGGACAAAGTCTTATTTTTTTGATTCTTCCAAAGAAACTTTTCTAAATTCTTTCAACACTTTTTCCAGTTCCAAAGAAGCCTTACGTGCACGTGTTCCAGCTGCCTTGTTTCCTTTTTTCTGCCTGCAAAGCTGCATCTTCCAGCAAGCTATTGCTCAGTTCTTTAATTTTAGCAATTAATTCGTTCATAATTCAGATGTTAATATATTAAACATGCCCAAATGTAATACAAATCCGCTAATCTGATACAAACGGCTGTTCTTCTTAGTATCTTTTAACACAAAAAGGCAGTTTTTCCCGACTGAATCCTAAGAGATTATACATCCGTACTAAAATTTAAGGAATCAAATCGTTAGATGTTTCTTCAGAGCGTTCCTCACGAACCTGAAGCAACAGCACCCGGCGCGTTTGCCCGGTTACCCGGAAACGCTGGTCGATGCGTTCATTGACCAGCCAGACAATCTCCCCGCCTGAAACCACCACCTGTTGCTTTTCTTTCTCAAAAAGAGACATTTTCCGGTCACGCAGATAGTCGCGCACTTTCTTATAATTCTGCATGCCCAACGGAATGAAACGGTCTCCGGAACTCCACACTCTCAGTTCCAGCGGCCACGTAATCCGGTCGGCATCCAGACACGCCACTTCCTTCTCGCGCGGCAACACGGGAAGATCTTCTACCGGAACGATCCGTTCCTGAAGGACAGACAAGATACTTTTCTCCGCATCTGACCGGAGAAACAGATATTTACGGTCGCGCAACAAAGTCCATCCTGCCCCCTGAAACAAACGTCCGGATTCACCGGAAAGGCTACGCAGGATATCCCTGATCTGGGATGCATTGAATCCTTTCCCGTGCAACAGCTCGAACAAAACCGCCTGGGGCGCCACTTCCTTCAGCAGAGCCGGAATGGAGATCCGTTTTCCGTCCGGACAAACCCGACAACAGGCTTCCTGCATGGCATGCCGGTAAATCTCTGCCACATCATCCAGACGGGAAGCCGTTTCGGCGATCGATTCAGCAACCGAAGGGTTGATTTCACGCAAAGCCGGAAGCACATTCAGACGGATTTTATTGCGTGAATAAGCATCTTCCAGATTGGTACTGTCCGTTACATAAGGCTGTCCCAGCCGATCCAGATAAGTCAGAATGGCTTCCCGACTTACCCCCAGCAAAGGCCGGACAACCGTTCCATTGACCGGTCTGATTCCCCGAAGCCCGTTGATTCCCGTGCCGCGGGTCAAGTTCAGCAACAGCGTTTCCACACTGTCATCCCGATGATGTGCTACGGCTACCACACGGAAACCGCCCTGATCCCGCAACTCTTCAAACCAGCGGTAACGGAGTTCCCGGGCTGCCATTTCGATGGAAATCTTCCGGGAAGCAGCATATGCTCCGGTAGAGAAATGAATCACATGAAGAGGTATCTGCCTTCTCTCGCATAATTGACGGACAAACCGTTCGTCACGGTCGGACTCTTCTCCCCGCAAATGAAAATTGCAATGGGCAGCCTCCAGCCTGTACCCCAGCTCCTGCAACACACACAACAAAGCCACCGAGTCAGCTCCCCCGCTCAGTGCCACCAGCACTCTCTCGCCCGAAAGCAATAAGTGCCGTTCTTCAATCCATCGGAAAACTTCTTGTCTAAACATGATGCAAACTTATACTTTTTCCCGGAATAATACGAAAGGTACGGACGAATCTGTGTATCTTTGTCTGCAAATTCTAAACTGATGAATAATGGACGAACTGAATCTTACGACGCCTACCCTGCTTTTCTCAGCCGTATCTCTGATCCTGCTGGCCTATACCAACCGGTTTCTTTCATATGCCCAGCTGGTGCGTACCCTGAAAGAACAATATCTTCAAAATCATTCTGAGATCACAGCGGCTCAGATTGACAACCTGCGCAAACGCCTTTATCTGACACGCAGCATGCAGGTACTGGGTATCTCAAGTCTGTTTTTCTGCGTTGTCGCCATGTTTCTGATCTACATCGGTCTGCACGACCTCTCAGCATATATCTTCGGACTGGCTCTCCTGCTGCTCATCGCTTCCTTGGGAATATCCATCTGGGAAATCCATATTTCCGTCAAGGCACTTGAGATCCATCTGAAAGATATGGAAAACAAATAAAGGCCGCCTTCCAAAGACGGCCCGAGGCCGGAAACTCATTCCGGCCAGCCTTCATCGGGCATAAATGTGGAATCCCGCTCTTCGATGGTTTCATTCTTCTCCAGTCTGGCCAATGCCAGCATGGCTTTTTCGTGTCCCTGAGCCGCAGCCCGGCGATACCACTTCATTGCTTCTTCCTGATTCTTTTCCACTCCTTTTCCCCACTGGTACATTCTCGCAAGGTTATATTGGGCAGGAGCATTTTCCTGAAGAGCCGATTTAAGCATCCATCGGGCTCCCTGAACAATGTCTTTATCTACCCCCTTGCCCCAGCAATACAGATTACCGATGTTATACTGTGCGGAAGAATTTCCCAGATTAGCCGCCTTCTGAAACCAGAACAGGGCTTCTTCATAATTACGAGGTACCCCCAGTCCGTTCCGGTACATGTATCCGATGTTGTTCATGGCATCCGAATTGCCGTGAGCCGCGGCCCGGCGATACCAGTTGAGAGCAGCCTGTTCATTGCGTACAGGTCCCCAGCCGTTCTTATAAAGATTCCCCATTCCCAGCTGAGCTTTCGGATTTCCCCGGAGAGCTGCCCGGTAAAGCCAGTCCATGGCTTCTCCGAAATCCTGACGGGTACCCAGTCCATACGTATACATAAAACCGGCATTGGCCTGCGCATCGACGTGCTCCTGACGGGCAGCCATCAGAAAAAGATTCAAGGCTTCCGGAAGATCTGCCGGTCCTCCTTCACTCCGGTACAGCAGGTCTCCCAGCAGGAACTGGGCACATTTTGCCGTATCCAGGCGGGCCAGCGGGGCAAGTTCCTTGCGGGCATCCGCATAACGGTGCTCCTGATAAGCCAGCATGGCCGAACGATAACGTGCATCAATATCTCCCAGACTGAGCCGGTACAAAGGTTTCCGGAAAAGCCATCCGAAAAGAATAAGCAGGGCTATAACCCCTACAGAAATAATCCCGACGAGCAGAATCCGTTGTTTTTTCATATGCTTAAATGATTAGATTACATTGATAGAGCCTGTTTTTCAAAGACGATTCAAAGGTACTCATTCGATTGATAAAAACAAAATGAAACTGTTATCTTGTTTACTCCCGGCAAAAAGTCTGTCAACAAGGTCAGACCGGGAATCCGGGAACCTTGCTGACAGACTTTCACGGCCATTGAGCTTATAGGGTCACATCCGTCACGACCTGACCGTCGAACAGATTTATGACGCGATCGGCATAGCCGGCATCATGCTGAGAGTGGGTTACCATCACGATGGTGGTTCCTTCCTTGTTGAGTTCGGTCAGCAAATCCATCACTTCCTTACCGTTCTTGGAATCCAGATTACCCGTAGGCTCATCGGCCAGAATCAGCTTGGGATTAGTCACTACGGCACGGGCTATTGCCACACGCTGCTGTTGTCCGCCCGACAACTGCTGGGGGAAATGTTTCACCCGGTGTGCAATGGCCATCCGGTTCATGGCATCTTCTACCCTGCGTTTGCGTTCAGAGGCCGAAACACCCATATACAACAACGGCAACTCAATGTTTTCATACACATTCAGTTCGTCAATCAGATTGAAACTCTGGAATACAAATCCGATTACTCCCTTGCGCAAAGCCGTACGCTGCGCTTCGGTATACGTTGAAACATCCTCCCCGTTCAGGCGGTATTCTCCTCCTGTCGGATTGTCCAGCAGACCTAGAATGTTGAGCAAAGTAGACTTGCCGCAACCGGACGGTCCCATAATAGCCACAAACTCACCTTCCTGAATTTCAATGTTCACATTGTTCAATGCCCAGGTTTCCACCTCATCCGTGCGGAATACCTTCTGTAAATTTACTGTCTTAATCATCATCTTAATTGAATATCTAAAAACCAATAATAATCTTTTTTCCAATCCTTCTGAAGGATTATCTCACTCACAAATTTCTTTTTTGTACCTGCGCTGTCCCATATCCATCCGGCTTCACTCTCTCTTGATTTCTTCTACCGGATTCAACCGCATAATCCGGAGGATCTGCCAGCAGGCAGTCATTCCGATCAGGCAGGCGATTACAAAAAACAGACACACTCCCCATCCCCAACCGTAAACGGACTGCAGACCGGAATCACTCAATGTCTGAATCATAGCAAGCCTCAGCACCGGATAAGTCACAACGAAAGCAACCAGAAAGATTACGACATAACCGCGTGCAAATAATATACCGATATCCCGGGGAGAAGCTCCGTTAATCTTGCGTATGGCAACTTCTTTTCTTCGTGCTTCCGCATCCATTGTAACCGAAGAATATACACTCAGGACAACCAGCAGAACACAGATGAGCGCCAACACTCCCATGGAAGATTTCATCATCCCGATTGTAGCAGCTTGTGTCTGCCGGACATCCGTCAGCCTGTAAATCTCCAGCGGTAATGTCTCCGGAACATACCGGCGACACAACGCAATGACTTGTTCCGTCACCTGATCAACATCGTTTCCGGGTGCAATCTTCAACAGGCAGGAAGCTGCCTGCGAGGAAGGGAAAAACACGGAAAGGTTGGCCTGTCCATCCAGAATTACCTGTTTGTAGAGATCCGGATATACTCCTGCAATCCGATAGCTTCTCCCGTCAAGTACCACTATTCCATCCGTCTGTTCAGTCTGCAACAGATCTGAAAAGGATTGACAGATATAAACATATCCTTCAGTGTCGGCCTCCATCGGCTTCCCGTTCATCGGAATACGGAAGAAATCAAAATAAGCCGGATCTCCCTGAGCTACGGTAACACTCACCTTTGAATGGTCTGCCTTTTCATAAGATGTATACAGATAAGAGAACTGATTTCTGTCCAAAGTTTCATCACCCAGTGTAACCAGACGTTCAATACCCGGCAGGGCGGTCAGTCCGGAACGAATCTCATCCCAGTTCTGGCGCATACGTTCCGAATTCACCGAAAGGGAAAGACACCGTTCTTCTTCAGCAGGACTCAGAGGGGCATACGTCCTTCCGAAGAGTTCGGCATAAGACAAATGAACCACCATCATAGCTCCCAGGAAAAAGATGCACACTACAAGCTGAATGCCGATCATCAGGGAACGGAAAACATGTTTTCCGCCGGTGACAGGAATCAGACGGATCAGACTGACCTTACGGACCCGCCACACCGGAATCAGCAACAGAGGAATACAAAGCAACAAAGTTCCGAGATAAACAAGGATGTGCAGACGATAGACCGCCGAAGCAGACAACCAGAAAATGTGTTCTGCAGGAAGCCAGGTACGGGCCAGCGGCATTACCACCTCTCCCATCAACAAGGAAAGAAACCAGGCTATGGTCAGCATGATAAATACTTCAAAAAACAACAACAGAAAAAGGCCTTTTGAACCAGAACCGACACATTTACGCAGCGCCAGTTCCCGCTGACGGACATAAAACTGCTGGAAAGTAAATTTCAGAAAATTGATCAGTCCCGATACCAGAATCAGCGAAGAAATGAAGAGCAGGAAAAACTGGACCAGATCCGTATTCCGGTTTTCTGCCATTTCCTTGAGCGAACTGGCTTCTACGATCATCGTTCCATCTCCACGTACCCAGCTGATTCCTGCCAGATATTTCTCCAACGACTCTGAAGAAACTCCCTCTTTACTCAGGGCATACATCTGCAGCCAGGTCCTCGGCTTCATCTCCAGAGGGAACCAGCATTCCGTTCTCGGAGAACCGCCTTTCTCTTTCTCTGCCACCACATTCACGATGCGATAATCCGTAATACCATTTGCCGGAGTCAGCGAAGCCAGCCGGACAATCCGTCCGACAGGATTCTCACTGCCGGCCATCCGGCGGGCAAAGGAAGCGGAAACAATGATTTCATCTTCCCGTTCCGGCAGACGGGAACCGTAAAGCAGAGGCAGTTTCCAGAAAGGGAAAGTAGCAGGAGTCGCAACTTTATAAGTTACCTTGTACGGCGTTTCGCGCCCGTCCTTTTCCACCACTTCCACCTCCATTTCAGCCTCATAAGAGAAAACGGCCCAACCTTCCAGCATACCGGACGTCTGACTTTTCAGTGCCCGGAAATCTTCCTCCACGCAGGGAACATCACCGGCAAAATCCTTTTTACTGATCATCAGCCTCATAGCCCGTTCACCTCCGATGTATTCTTCTTCCTCACCCACTGTATACACAAAACACAGCATGAACGAGAAAGTCAGAATCCCGATGGCCAGACACAAAGCTGAAATCAAATGTTGTGTCTTGTTTTTTCTCAGATTGCGCAGAGCTACTTTCAAATAGTGTAATATCATCTTAACATAATTTGATTCGTTCTTATATAATTTGTTTCTTTCATATTTCTTCCGTTTCTTTCAACAGAATGCATGAAGGAGCTTACTTCTACAAACGATCCGGAGACTTTCTGCAAAGGTTTTGCCTGTATCGTCCTGACAAAACTGTTGTTTCGACCTGGTGGAACTCAAGTTTCGTACTGATGAAACACGCGATTCGTCTGCTCATTGAGCCCGGATCGTCTGCCCGCTCCGTCACTCCCGTTTAATCTCTTCAGCCGGATTGACCCGTGAAACCTGCCAGATGCGGAAGGCTACCGTGATGGCGACAAACAGGGAAACCAGCAGGAAAATACAAAGATAGAACCCTGCCCCGTGATGGAAGAAAACCGTATACATGCCGCTGAGTGCACGCAACAGGAATTCCACCAGCGCAAATCCCAGTACAGCTGTCAAAGCCAGCAGAATGATATAGAAACGCGCGAAGAGCATTACGATCTGCCGTACACCGGCTCCGTTGATCTTACGGATAGCCATTTCCTTCCGGCGAGATTCCGTATCAATGGTCACAGCCGAATAGACTCCCAGCAGTGAAATAACCAGAGCAACCACCGAGAAGAACAGAATAACCCCACGCAACTTGAATTCCAGTACCTGCGATTCACTTATGTCATCCATAAAGGTCCCGATCCGGACTTCCACACTTTCCGGCAGATTCTTCTTCAGGATCGTCCGGATTCCCTCACGTACGGCTTCAGCCTGTCCGTCCTTACACTTCACATAACAATGTCCGCAATAATCATCAAAATCGGTCAGCATAAAAATAAATCCTTCGCTCTCGCGGTATACATTGGTTACAAAAGTCTGACAGACTCCCTTGACCAGATAGGGCGTTTCATCATAATTGTAAAGTGGTTTTCCCAGAACTTCCTTTCCGATCCGTTTAGACAATGCTTCATCTACCACCAGATCTGCAGGCTCGCGGATTGATTGTCCCGACAACATCGGAATGTGCATGAAGTGGAAGAAACCCGACGTAATGCGCATGACATTTACAGCTACATAACTGTCCCTGTTGCCTTTCTCCGTAAACATACCTATACCCGACATGCCTCCCAGATAGTTGACATCCGAAGGAAGTACCTCCATTACCCCCGGAAGAACTTCAAACTGATGGATCAGATCTTTCTTCTGGGCCGCATTCATAAAGGAGAAATCCATCGGAACACTCAGAATCTGTTCTTTTTCCCGGATGGTCAGTGTGTTGAACAAAGTGCGTCCTGTCATATCCGATTGCAGGTAAAGAGCGGCTGCCAGCGAAATGAATATCCAGCAGATAAACAGCTGTATGCCCAGCAACATATTCCGCAACCGCCTTTTTCCACTCCGACGCACACCGCTGACCACTCCGGCATGTACAGAAATACGGCGTACCTTCCACACAACAAACAGGCAGACCAGAGCAGAAACAGCCAGCAGACCTGCCAGATATTCAAAGGTCTGTTTCATCAGCTCAATGGAATCAATCTGTAAGGATATGTCTGTCACTTCCATTTGAAGCCAGGGATCCATGACTTCAATACAGATGCAAGTCAACAGTCCTGCCAGCAATATCAGCAAAGCCGATTGTACAAACAACTGAAGAAAAAGTCCGGAAGCAGTAGCTCCTGTCATCTGCCGGATACAGAACTCACGGACACGGGTCAGGAAAGATCCGACCATCAGATGATAGAAATTAAGCAAAGCCACCAACAGAATCAGCATTCCGGCTATGCCTGTCACCAGAGCTATTACCGGAAGAGCACCTTTCTCCAGAAGTCTGGCTCCCATCGGATAAACGGCCACATTGTAGTCCCTGTCAAAATAATGGTGAGTCACCTTGCTCCTGCGGAATTGTTCATTCAGGTCTTGCGGCGTTACTCCTTCCCGAAGCAGGGCAAACGTTTGCGAGCCGATGACCGAATAACGGGCATCGCTCTGTATGATTCCTTCTGAATCGTTCAAGCTAAACATATCCAGACGGCTCAGAAAAGAAATGCTGTTGTTCATCGGAATATCCGCGATGACCGCCTGTATGGTATAGACTATGCCGCCGGTACGGGGAGTGGAATCGGGCGAAGTGGACAGCCGGCAGGTCATCACCAGCTGCTTTCCGATTGCCTGACGGATATCACCATATACCCGTCGTGCCATGCTTTCAGTCACGACCAGTGAGTTTGGTGTAACCTTGGCAACGGCAGCCGAACCGCACAAAACCTGGGGAGCCAGCACCTGAAAAAAGGACGAATCCGTCTCTGCCACATTGAAAGTGTAAGGCAGCTGTTTGCCGTCTTTCACCTCCACATTGAAAGGCCGTTCCCTATAGGGATGGTCAACCACACAGAGGGCTTCAATACCATCCTGCTTCTTCAGACGCAGTTCCTCGGCAAGAGTGACAGGTGTAGACATTGACACCCCCTTGTCATTTTCCTCATAAAGGCTCAGCTCAGCAATCCGGTCATAATTCTCAAAACAATGATCGAGATCGTGGACATAGCGGACCAGGTAAAGGCAAATGCTGAAACACAACAAGGCTACTCCCACTCCTGCTAAAGAAATCAGATGCTGTGTCTTATATTTCCACAGATTGCGCACGGCAACCTTCAAATAGTGTCTGATCATAATACTTCTTTTTTCTAGTTTTCATTCTATTCACTTCTCATTACATTTGCCGGACTGATGCGGGTTGCCTTACGGACTTGCCAGAGCAAGGTTCCGATGGAAATCAGGCCGACCACAAGCAAAGCCAGCAGGAAAATACCGGCATTCAGTGAAGCCTTGCCCACCATATCGAGGGTGTACAGATGGATAACATATCCTGACAAAGGAATGGATATCAGAAATGCTCCGCCCAGAATCAGCAGATATTTCCGGAGCAACAGACGGTAAAGATCCGACAGACGTGCTCCATGTACCTTACGGATCGCTATTTCACGATAACGCTGGCGAATGTCGAACAACGAGATGCCGAACAGTCCCAGGCAGGAAACCACAATGGCCATGAAAGCAAATGCACTGTAAAGAACAGCCAGCTGGCGGTCGGCTGCATACATCTGTTTTACCTTGTCAGAAAAAAGTATATACTCAAATTCTTCCATACCATATGCTTCACGCTCCACTTTCTTCAGGTAATCCAGCACTGCCGGCAGACGTCCCGGACGGAAAGAGATGCTGTAGATATCACCTGAAGAGCGTTTCATGACCTGAAATATCATCGGACGTACGCCGGTACTGATATGTCCGTCGTAGTAATCATCAATGACTGCCACAATGGGATGCAGCTTCGGATTGCTGCCTCTTTGCTGGTCAGATTCTGCTATGACATAAGCCCCCTGGCAGGAATCATATCCAAGAGCCTTCAGGCCGGCCCGGTTGACAACGTAATAATCCTCATTTCCCTCATCTCCAGTCAGCGAAGGAAGACTTCCCTCCACAACATGAAGATCATAAAGCCGGAAGAAAACAGGACTGGCATACCATATATGCAGAAAAGCCTTGCGACCGTCCTTTCCGATGAAATTGGTTCCATAGTCACTCGGAGCCAGGCAGGAATAATCCACCATCCAGCAGTCAATATCCGGACATTCTCCCACCATGGCATCAATCTGACGGACCCGGTTCCTGCGGGCCTCGATACTTTCCTTATCACGATAGGAAGAATAATCCTTTGACTCGTGTACAAGACTGGCCACCAGAATATTCTCCGTCCGGTATCCGGGATCCCAAAGCATCAGATCAAGCTGGCGGTTGAAATAGATGGCTATGACAACCAGCAGAAAGGTTACTGTATATTGCAGGAACAGCAGAAACATACGTGCACGTACCGAACGGTTGCCTGTACTGACAGAACGTATGCTGACAGAAGGCAGGATACGGGTAAAACGGAAATAAGGATAAAGAGAAGCCACCAAAGGCAAAAGAAACAGCAGGGCCAGAGAAAGCTGCCAGTCGAATGCCGTATAGGGAAAACTGAACCCAAAGAAGTGTTCCACCGGTATCCGGGTAAGTTCAATCAGTCCCCAGGCAAGCAGGACGGCAAAAGCCGACAGCAGCAGGTTCTCCACAAAAATATGGGAAAACATCCGGAATTTTCCTGCGCCGAATACCCTGCGTATGCCGTACTCATGGGTACGCTTGAGCATAAAGATCAAATAAAGATTGATAAAGTTCAGAATGCCTGTCAGCAACAGAAGTACACAGAGACTGATAAAGATACGAAGCTGCGCCCGGTCGCCCCAGACATAAATATGCCCCTCCTCCGTTGTTTTCAGTCCAGACCAATAGCATTCTTTCAGGGGAACCAGACTGAAGGTGTACATACGCGTATCATCCGGCCAGTGCGGATTGACCCGGCGAGGATAACTTCCAATGCGGTTAATCTGGTCCATGTCTGCCCCTGCTACGAAACGATAAAGTTCAAGCGGCATCCGCTCCCAGTGATTAGAAGGAGTGTCAGGCAAGAGAAGATCAAAATTCAGCCAGGCCTTGTTCTCGGGCTTGGCAATCACTCCCTTGACCACAAAATCCTTTCCATTGGAATAACGGATGGTTTTGCCGATGGGATTCTCTTTGCCGAACAGTCTGTATGCATAGCCCTCGGTCAGTATAACCGATGAAGGATCGTTCAGGTCTTGCTCTCCCTGCACCGTACGGAAAGAAAACAGGCGGAAAAAGGTACTGTCCGTAGCCAATGCCGCACAAGGGTAACGGTGACCGTCGCTGATCAGATAATCATTGTCCAGCGGAGTGAAGCGACAAGTTACATCAATCAGCTCCGGAGCAATCAGGATACTGTCCTGATAGACTGAATAAGCTCCCCAGTATGAATTGCCCTCCATATCTACCCGGACTGCATAGACTTCGTTCCGATCCACACAATGCACATCAACCGTATATTCGCGGTGAATGTAACGGAGCAGCACAATACAGCAGGCCAGGCTGAATGCCAGTCCCAGCAGATTAATCAAGGTGTAAGAACGTGCGCGCAGTAAAAAGCGCATTGCATATTGAAATGTTTTCATGGGTTTCTCAATTTATTTTTATCGTTTATTTCACTTCCAGTTCTTCTGCGTCGCCAAAGGTATCATATCCTGTCGTAATAACCCAATCTCCGGGCTGTAAACCTTCGGTAATTTCATATTGCAAGGGATTCTGACGGCCGATGACAACCGGTACTTTCACGGCGCGTGTCTTGTCTTTGTTCAGCTTGTAAATCCATTGTCCGCCGGTCTGCTGATAAAAATTTCCCCGGGGAATAACGACGGCCTGTTCAGGTTGTCCCAGCTCGATCTGTACCCGGAAGCTTTTCCCCAGCCGGACATTGTCGGGCATCTCTCCGGTAAATACCAGATCAACCTCAAAGGTGCGGTCCTTGACTTCAGGAACCACCTTGCTCACTTTCAGCGGATACTTCTTGTCTTGCCAGATAATGGTGGCGGGAAGTCCGGTCGTCACCCGGTCAATATAGTATTCACTCAGCGACGTGTGGATCTTGAACTGATCCAGCACCTTTACTTCCGCAATATTTTCTCCTTCAGCAACCTGCTGGCCGGGAGTCACCTTGACGAAACTCAGCTGACCGTCGAGCGGAGCACGGACCACCAGATCTTCCATCCGCTTCAACGAACGTTCCAGTTTCTTGTATTCCCTTTCCCGGTCGTTGCGAAGCAGTTCTTTCCGGATTACGGTCATGGCTGAATCGCTTCGCAGACTTTCCATCTGCAGGCGGGTTGACTCGGTCTTGTAACGGAATTCATCTTCCGACACCTCCAGCTGGGCCTTACTCCGGATACCCATGGCATATTCTTCTTTCTCCAGTTCAAAATTTTTCTTCAGCTTGTTCAGATCATAAGCCGCCTGAAGAGACTGCTGACGGAGAGTTAAAGTCTTCTGCTCCATCTCCAGAGCTTTCTCCTGATAAGAGATGCGCTGCTTTTCCCATTCGTCCCGCTGATCCTCGATATCGTGCATCAGGTGGGCATTCGACAGGATCAGAATCGTATCGCCCTGTTTCATCAGACTGCCTTCTTCGGCTACAATACGCTCTACATTTCCTGCCTCCCGCGTATTGACCAGCAAGGTCAGTATGGGCTGTACCACTCCTTCCACATCTACATATTCCAGGAAATCGGTGTGTTTCACCTCTTCCATACGTACATTTTCGGCATCAATCCGCAGCCGGTGCGGAGAGAGCGCCAGCACAATGACATACACCAGACCTGCTACTGCCAGTCCGCCTCCGGCCAGGTAATAACGGTAACGGATGTACCATGCTTTCTTTTCCAGTTTAATATCCATAGTCGTTTTTCATTTAATGCAGGTTTTTAAATTTCAGGGAGACACTCGGCCAACGGCAAATTGCGTTGGAAATCGTACTGTGTCATGCTGCGCAGGCCATAATATAAGGTCCAATAGTTCCTCAAGGCTGCAATGTAGTTTCGTCGTGCCGTATCTTTTTCCGTTGTGGCTGCATTCAGGTCAAGTACAGTCGATTTGCCCATCAGGTACATCCGGCGTGCCACTTCATAGCGCCGCCAGGCGGTCTGGTCTGTCTTGGATGCCACACGTACCTGATAAGCCTGCAGATTAAACTGCCGGACCAGCTTCCGTACATTGAGTTCAAAGTCTGTAACAGCTTGCCCAACTTGTGTGTTGACCAGTTCCACGTTTGACTTCGCAACACGCACTTTACCCCGTCCGCGTCCCCAGTCAAGAATCGGCAGAGATAAGGTCAGACTGACGTATTGCTGATCCAGGGGATCCCGGAAAGATTCGTTGAACCGTTCAGCAGTCTGCGATAAACCGAACCGCAGATACAAGTCGGCTTTAAGTCCGGCATTGGCCCTTGCCGAAGCCAGCTGACTGCGGCTTTCCAGTTTCTTCCGTTCATAGGAGTCTATTTCGGGACTATGCTCATAGGCCTGCTTCAAGGCTTCATCCAGCGATACCTCAAACTCTGCAACGCTGTCCTCCGGAATCACCTGCAGCTTTTCGTCACCACGTATGCCCAGAAAAGAACGGAAAGTCAGCATGGCGTCTTCCACTTCAATCTGAGCTTTCATGACATTGGTCTCCTCATTCAGCTTGTTGACCTCAAGCTGAAGCATTTCATTTTCCGTGATGTTACCGATGTCATAACGTCCGCGGGCATACCGGTACAAGGTATCTGCCGATGCATAATTTGACCGGGCAATATCCAGATTGGCCTGTGCCGTAGCCAGATCGAAAAACAGTTCACTGGTTTTTGAGGCAATCAGTTCCAGTGTTTCCGCATAAGTCTTCTTGGCTTCCCGGAAGCGGAGAGGCTCAATACGCCGGTCCCATTTCAGGGAGTTGTACCCAAACAGAGACTGCTGGTAGCCGATAGTGAACGGCTGTGTGTTATACGCTGTTGTTTTTCCTTCCAGCTCATCCATACGCTGCGCCGAGGCCGACAGAAACAAACTTCCTCCCGTAAACCAGATATTCTGGTTGATCTCCAGATTGAGATCGGTGATCAGCTGGTTCTGACGAAGGTAAAGCTCCGTTCCGTCAGGCTGGGTTACCTTATTGATCTGCCGGTTAAGATAAGGAGAAGAACTCAGGTTCACCGAAGGAAGATAATTGGCGCGAAACGAACGGTAGCTCCAATAAGCTGCCCGATAGGTATGACGGGCTGCCTGTGCTTCAGGTGAATGTTCCTGTGCAATCCGGATGGATTCCTGCAAGGTCAGCACCTGCCGTTCCTGCCCCATCAGTACAAGCGGGCAACAAATCAGTAAAACGATCCAATAATTCTTCATACAAGTATACTTTTACATACATTTTCATAAAATTGAACTGCGAAAACCGTGCCACAACGATAACCAGCTAAAGTACAGGAAGTTTCATAAAACCCGCTTTCAAAAAGGTGTGCGGATACGCACAAATTTGGTGCGAATACGCACATACAGCACATGAAAATAAAATGTAACTTTGCGAAGGAAAACCTACAACACATGGAACAAAAAGGAAAAATACTGATTATTGACGACAACGAGGACGTGCTCTTTGCGCTCAACCTGCTGCTGGAACCTTATGTAGAAAAAATTAAAGTAACCACACAGCCCTCCCGCATCGAACATTTCATGACGACCTTTCATCCCGATGTTGTTCTGCTGGATATGAATTTCCGGCGTGATGCCATCAGCGGACAAGAGGGATTTGATTGCCTGGAACAGATCCAGCATCTGGATCCGCAAGCTGTGGTCATCTTCATGACGGCGTATTCAGATACGGACAAAGCCGTCAGAGCCATCAAGGCAGGAGCGACTGATTTTATCTCCAAACCCTGGGAAAAGGAAAAATTGCTGGCAACCCTTTCTTCGGCCGTTCAGCTGAGTCTGTCCCGCAAGGAAGTCGGACGTCTGCAGGAACAGGTGAGTGCCCTGAAAGGCGATGAGACCATCCCCGAACTGATCGGTAACTCACCGGCTATGTCGAAAGTCAAGGAAACCATCTATAAATTGTCGGACACTGACGCCAACATTCTGATCCTGGGAGAAAACGGAACGGGGAAAGATCTGGTTGCCCGCCTGCTGAAACACTTTTCGCCCCGGTCAGGAGATGCCTTCATCACCATTGACCTGGGAAGTATACCCGAACAGTTGTTTGAGAGTGAGCTCTTCGGTTATGAGAAAGGTGCTTTCACGGATGCCCGCAAGGCCAAGCCCGGACGAATGGAAGTGGCTTCGGGAGGAACACTTTTCCTGGACGAGATCGGCAACCTGCCACTGGCCATGCAAGCCAAGCTTCTGACAGCTATCGAGAAACGGTGCATCACCCGTCTGGGCGCAGTCAGTCCCATAGATATCAATGTCCGGTTGATCTGTGCCACCAATGCAAATCTGAGAGAACTGGTAGAGGAAGGAAAATTCCGGCAGGATTTGCTTTACCGCATCAATACCATCGAGCTGCATATTCCTCCGTTGCGTGAACGCGGAGAGGATATCCTCCTGCTGGCCGAACATTTCCTGAACGGATATAACCGGAAATACAAGAAAGAGATACGGGGGCTGACCCGTGAAGCCAAAGCTAAACTTATGCGCTACTCCTGGCCGGGAAATGTCCGCGAACTGCAACATACACTGGAACGGGCGGTCATTCTGAGTGAAAACAACCAGCTTCGTCCGGATGATTTTTTCTTCCCTGCCACGGACAAACGCCGTAAGGAAGACGAGGATGAGGAACTGAATCTGGAAAAAGTGGAACGCCGTACAGTGGAAAGGGCACTCCGGGCAAGCGGAGGAAACATGAGCCGTGCGGCCGAACTTCTGGGAATCACACGTTATACACTTTATCGGAAACTGGAAAAACTGGGATTATGAAACGCTACCTTTTCTGCCTGACAACGCACATCGCCGGTATTGTTCTGCTGACGGCATGTGCCCTGCTGGCCTTCCTTCACGAAATGTGGTTCTGCAGCATTACCGCCGTTCTGCTGACGGTGGGTACCAGCTTCAGCCTCTATCGCATTCAGATGCGGCAGACTTCCATGATACAGCGTATCGTGGAATGCATGAAACGGAACGATTTCAGCCAGACAGCCTCCCCGTCTTTCAGTGACCGGGCTATGCAGGAACTGGCCAATGATCTGTCGGAAGTGTTGAAAGGAATCCGCAACCGCATGCTGGATGAGGAAGTGAAACTTCAATATTACGAGAACCTGCTGGACAAAGTAGACACGGCTGTCATCGTGACGGATCATCAGGGACGTGCAGAGTGGATGAACAAGGCCGCCCGTCCCCTGCTGGGAGAACATAAACAACTTCCCGGACAGGTGCTGGAAGCATTGAGAAAAAAACAACAGGTGGCACACCTGACCATTCAGGATCTTCCGATGGATCTGGCCATTGCCTCTTCCGTCATCCACCTGCAAGGAAGAGAACGGTGGATCATCAGCCTGAAAAATATCCATTCGGCCCTGGAACATACGGAAATGGAAGCCTGGCAGAAACTGATCCGGGTACTGACCCACGAGATTATGAATTCCATCACCCCCATCATCTCACTGGCTGAGACTTTGAGCGAGAGAAGCCGGGAGAATCCACACGACGAACGTACCCGAACGCATATACAGAAAGGGCTGGAAGTCATTCACCGCCGCAGCAAGGGACTGCTGGAATTCGTGGAAAACTATCGCAAACTGACTCGGATTGCTCCTCCCGTCAGGGAACAGATCTCGGTTCAGGCCTTCTTCGACGACCTGCGGCGGCTCTACCCTTCTCCCCTCTTTCACTTCACAGCACCTTCCGGCCTCACCTTCCTGGCCGACCGGACTCAGATGGAACAAATCTTCATCAACCTGCTGAAGAATGCTTCCGAAGCCTGCATCCATACGCCGGACGCAAGCGTGGAGATCAGTGCCCAGCCCGTCAGAGAAGGCATATCGCTGGTTGTTTCCGATAATGGAGAAGGAATGCTTCCTGAAGTAACCGAACGGATCTTTGTACCCTTCTTCACCACCAAGCCCTCCGGATCGGGCATCGGTCTCAGTCTCTGCAAACAGATCATCACCCTTCATAACGGACGCATCCAGGTACAGTCGCAACCAGGGAAAGGCAGCAAGTTTACCATTATCTTACCACAAAACAACCTGCCTTCATGAACTTTCATCCATCCTCTCATTCCCTGACCAGCGGCAGCATCACCGGAAGTATGCTCCGCTTTGCCTTTCCGCTCATGCTCGGCAATCTGCTCCAGCAATGCTATAACATTGCAGATACCCTGATTGTCGGACGCTTCCTGGGAGCCCAGGCTCTTGCCGCAGTCGGCTCTGCCTATACCCTCATGGTCTTCCTTACTTCCATCTTTATCGGCCTGTGTATGGGAAGCGGGGCGGTTGTCTCCCTGCAGTTTGGCGGCAAAAACTATGCAGGAATCAAACAAAGCCTGCTGACTTCCCTTTTTCTGATCGGAGGAATTACCTTATTGATCAATATCCTGGTGATACTGGGCATCCATCCTATCATCCGACTCTTACAAACACCACCTGAACTGGAAGAAGTCATGTATGATTATCTGATCGTCATATTCCTGGGATTACCCGGAACCTTCCTCTACAATTACTATGCTTACCTGCTGAGAGCCGTAGGAAACTCTGTGATTCCCCTGCTCTTTCTGGCTGTTTCCGTGGTGCTCAATATCGGACTGGACTTCCTTTTTATTCTGGGATTTCAATGGGGAGTAACGGGGGCTGCTGTAGCTACCGTCGCTTCACAGTACGTTGCAGCCATCGGGCTTTGCTTTTATACCCTACACCATTTCCCGCTTTTCCGCCTGCAAAGATCAGATTTGCATTACGACCGGAAAAGCCTGCGTGAGATTCTGTCGTTCTCTTCACTGACCTGCATCCAGCAGTCCATCATGAACCTGGGAATTCTGATGGTACAGGGACTTGTCAACAGTTTTGGTACAGGAGTAATGGCCGCCTTTGCCACTGCCGTCAAAATAGATTCGTTTGCTTATATGCCCGTACAGGATTTCGGAAATGCTTTTTCCACCTTCATTGCGCAGAATTTCGGAGCCGGGAAAACCGAACGTATCCGGAAAGGAATCCGCAGTGCCGTTCTTGTCACCACCATCTTCTGCCTGCTGCTTTCCGTTCTTATCACAGGAGCTACCCGCCCTCTGATGCAGCTTTTTGTTTCGGCTCAGGAAGAAGAGATTATCCGCATCGGCATGGACTACCTGTATATTGAAGGAAGTTTCTATCTGGGAATCGGCTATCTGTTCCTTCTGTACGGATATTACCGGGCTGTACGCATGCCGGGAATGTCGGTGGTTCTGACCATATTCTCACTGGGAACGCGCGTAGCACTGGCCTACATTCTGGCAGCCATTCCGGCAATCGGAGTAAAAGGCATCTGGTGGTCCATCCCCATCGGCTGGGCACTGGCCGATCTGGCCGGATTCGTTTATTATCGGTTTACATCAAACCGTTGTCGTTCAAAATAGAACTCTGTGCCAGATAATCCGGAGTTCCTGCATAGATGAACATCACACTTCCTCCCTTGATGGCATCAATAATGGGACGGGAAAGCTTCTGGGGAACAGCCGGACAGCCGAAACTCCGTCCCAGTCTTCCGCCCCTGCTGGCAACAGCAGGATCGGCATACGCTGCTCCATGCATCACGATGGCCCGCTCCCGGGCTTTGTCATTGACACCTTTCTCCAGTCCATCCAGGATAAGAGAATAACCGTTTCTTCCCTGATAAGTAGTTCCGGTCAGATAAAAGCCCAGGGAACTCTTATAGGAGCCATATTCATTGGAAAAGGAAGTCGCATAGTTTTCTCCACTGTTCTTTCCGTGAGAAACAACCGATGCAAACAGTAACTTTTGCTTTTTCATGTCGAAGACAAACAGGCGTTTCTCGGTCGAAGGCTTGGAAAAATCAATGAGCGTCAGCACATCCCGCTTCCTGTCCTTGATCTTTTTATATCCGGCTACAGCCTGCCGGAAAGCTTCCTGACTCACCATTCCCTCCAGTCCCATTGCCTGGTAAAGGCTGACTGATGCATCAGCTTCCACAACAGTTTTCAGGTCATTGCGTTCCGCATCGCGCAAAGGATCGCCTGCCCGAAACAGCATTCCGGGAAGAAAAAAGAAAAAAGCAGATAAGATGATTCGACGCATAAGATAATTTCTTGAAAAATAACGGGTGCAAAGTTACAATATTTTTTCATTCCTTTCTGATTCAGACAGTTAAAAACACTTTCCTTAACATTTCCATTCTGTCCTTAAGAAAAAACGGCCTGCACCGGTTCTTACATTCACTTCAATAAAATAAAAAAAGGATTTCAGCTTCCGGAACGGATCAACCCGTTCGTTCCACTGAAATCCTTTCCTGAAAAGTTTCTTGTCTTTATCCTTCAATTTCGCTCAACTCAAGCCAGCGCATTGTTTTCTCTTCCAGCTCTTCATTGATCAGAGGCAGACGTTTGGAGTATTCCGTCAGTTTCTCCACATCCAGAGTTCCGCTGCACAAAGCGTCCTCCACCTCTTTCTTTTCTATCTCCAGAGAAGCAATGTCCGCTTCAAGCTGTTCCATTTCCTTTTTTTCCTTGAAGGTAAGTTTACGCTTGTCGTTCAGGCGGACTTTCTTCGTCTTGTCTTCCTGAGGCTTGGCTGCCTGTTTCTCGTGAACTTCCTTCTCTCGCTTCCAGTCCCGATAATCAGAATAGTTGCCCGGGAAATCACGGATATCTCCCTGTCCGCGGAACACCAGCAAATGGTCGACCACCTTATCCATGAAATAACGGTCGTGGCTCACCACAATCACGCATCCCTTGAAGCTTTGCAGATATTCTTCAAGCACCTGCAGGGTAACGATATCCAGGTCGTTGGTAGGCTCGTCCAGAATCAGGAAATTCGGATTACGCATCAACACCGTACAAAGATACAACCGACGGCGTTCCCCGCCACTCAGTTTGTAAACATAGTTATGCTGTGTTTCGGGAGTAAACAGGAAATGTTGCAAAAATTGCGAGGCAGTCAACTTCTTGCCGTTGCCCAGCTCAATGACCTCTGCAATATCTGTAATCACATCGATCACTTTCATCTGTTCATCAAACTGAAGTCCTTCCTGCGAATAATAACCGAACCGTACCGTTTCACCGATATCAAGCGTACCGCTGTCCGGCTTCTCAATGCCCATCAGAATCTTGATGAAAGTAGATTTTCCCGTTCCGTTATTTCCCACAATACCCATCTTCTCATAGCGGGAAAAGATGTAGGAGAAATCATTCAGGATCTTCAGATCGCCGAAACTCTTGTAAAGATGATCTGCTTCAAAAATCTTTGAACCGATATAGGAAGCCTTGACATCCAGCTTGACGTTCTGGTCGTAAACCCGCTGCTTTGCCACCTTCTCCAGGTCATAAAAACGCCTCTTCCCGATAACGGGCTTTATGTCCGCGGGCCTGCGGCATCCGACGCATCCATTCCAGTTCCGTCCGGTATAGATTGTTGGCCCGGGCAATTTCTGCATTCGTTGCATCAATGCGTTCCTGCCTCTTTTCCAGATAATAGCTGTAATTCCCCTTGTAGGAATAGATCTGCCGGTTATCGATCTCGATAATTTCAGAGCAGACACGGTCGAGGAAGTAACGGTCATGAGTAACCATCAGCAGACTGACCTTCTCATGGTTCAGAAACTCTTCAAGCCACTCCGTCATATCCAGATCCAGATGGTTGGTCGGCTCATCCAGAATCAACAGGTCAGGTTCGGTAATCAAGACATTGGCCAGTGCCACACGCTTCAACTGTCCCCCCGAGAGATACTTGACCTGCTGATTAAAGTCACGTATCTTCAGCTGTGAAAGGATCTGCTTGGCCCGGCGTTCATAATCCCATGCTTTCTCATGTTCCATCCGGTCCAGCAAGTCTTCCAGTCCCGGATGTCCCGGAGTCTCCATGCAGCTTTCGTATTCCTTGATCAGCTGCACCACAGGAGTACCGTGATAGAAACAGGCTTCCAGCACGGTCAGTTCTCCCGGATAAACAGGGCTCTGCTCCAGATAACCTACCCGCAGATCCCGCCGGAAGGTGATCTTTCCTTCGTCATAGCCTTCTTTTCCGGAAAGGATATTCAGCAAAGTTGTCTTGCCGGAACCATTCTTGGCGATCAGTCCGATACGCTGTCCTTCCGCAATACCGAATGAAATCTGTTGAAACAAAACCAGATCACCGAACGATTTCGTTAATTTTTCTACTTGTAAATAAGGCGTCATTTATTCTATTCAAAAAATTCAGGGTAAATGCTGCCATTCCTGTATTTTCCAGATACCTGAACGGCCTATTTCCCGGAATCAGTCATTCAACACTTTTTCTACTTCCGATTCAATGCGGGCATATTCAGCCTTCAGGTCACACGGTTTTCCGTTCTTCACATAATCCCAGATGAGTGAAAGCGGATAAACCATTACGGAAGAGTCTCCGAAACGCAATGCCGGATACTCTTTCTTTCCGTCAATGACCGTAACCCATTCCATTCCATCCATCTCATTGACCAGGATGGTTCCGAAAGCAATACCAAAACTTTCCCAGGCAGCCCGCTGTCCTTTATTGAAACGGCCGCTGTCCAGCAAACGCTGAATACTTTCCACGTCCTGCTTCATGGCCGTAAAATCTTTAGTCAGCTGTTTCTTGATCGTAGACACCGCCCAATCGTAACATTCATTGATCACACTGATTTCAAGCGCACGCACCGGAATCACCTCTTTCCACAAAGGTTCATTTTCCTCACGTACCTTCAGCGAACGGATAATGTCTTCTGCCATACGGGGGCTTTCCCCTTTAGGTACCGTAAAAGAGCATTCCACAGAGATAGTTCCCTTGCCTGTCAGCCAGATATGCGACGTATACCAGGCACCGTTCTCCTGAAATGTTTCTGCCGAATATACACATGCCCAGGGACCTGCCTGCTCACGTCGGGCAGACTGATTCTGCTGAAGTTCGTCCACCATACAGTCCTGAGCATATTTTGCGGATTTTCCCCGATAAGCGGATATCCGGAAATTTCCATTCCATTTTTCAGGATTATAAAAAAGGAAGCTGTCTTCCTCATCTTCAAACTCACGCCAGTCGTTCGGATATTCCAGAGAAAACCAGGAACCCGGAGAAATGTATTTCATAATGCAATCTATTTTGAATGTTCAGAACAATATTTAATGATTCACGCAGAAGTTTTTCCGACTTATTTTGCCGGAAGAATTTCAATCCAGTAATCATCCGGATCGTTGATGAAATAAAGTCCCATCTGCTCGTTCTCGAAGCAGACGCAACCCATTTCCTTGTGGAACTTACGCACTTCCTCGTAATCACCGTCTACACGCAGGCAGAGATGACTCTCGTTTTCACCCAGTTCATACGGTTCGGAATGATCACGCAGCCAGGTCAGCTCCAGCAGAAATCCGCTGCAACCGTCGGTCATATAAACCAGGACAAAAGAACCGTCTTCCGCCTGTTTGCGGTGAGACTCGTGCAATCCCAGAGCCGTTTCATAAAATTTGATACTGCGTTCCAGGTCTGTCACATTGATATTAAAGTGGTCAAATCTTCCTTTTATATTCATCGCTATAATCTTTTTAAATCAGAGTTTCACATTCAATTTCTTCACACTGACCGCGCCGTTCCAGCGCAATCATCCGTGCACCTTCCGCTTCTGCCAACGGGCGAAAAGCCGTAGCTCTGGCATAAGCCTCATCAAAATGCATCGGTACAAAGATAAAAGTTTTTATCATTTCCACAAACTGTTGCGGCCCCCGCATGTATTCTTTTCCCAGACGCGGGTCGACAGGAAACATCGCTACGTCCACAGTTTCAGTATACTTCCGGATCAACTGCAGTTCCTGAAGAAAGGCATGCTCATAGCCTCTCCATTCAGTTTCTTCACATTCATCCATCCAGTGCCAGTTGTTCAGATCGCCGGCATGAAAGATTTTCCGGCCATCCACTTCCACCAGAAAAGAGATTCCCACATCCGTCGAGCCAAAGGCATGTACCGACAAGCGCTCGTCCGAATAAGAATCTCCCTGCTTCAGCCACACCGCCTCCGCCTGTTCCGCTTCATGCAGGGCCTGAATATCCTGCGAAAGCAGATACACAATGTCCGGACGCTGAAGGTGCCAGGAAAGAACTTCCGGATTGAAATGATCCGCATGGGCATGACTCGCAAACACATACATACGGCCCGGACGCTTCAGAAGTTCCCGATGGAGAATACCGTCTCCATCCGACTCCGAATCCTTCCAGTAGTCAAAAATCAGTGTAAAGTCATCACCCAGCAGGGCAAATCCGCTATGATATAAATAAATCAGTTTCATAAAACATTATTTTCCAACAGGCTGTACATAAGCACGGGTCACCTTGTCTATTTCCAGAAACATATAGTTCACCTTACCCGAATGGATCAGTTTCTCATTTTCCTTATAGATGCGTGTAGCATATTCTTTCGACTTCTCGAACAGCAGCCGGGAAACACTCTCCTGCGACTTGCCCATCATGGTGGAGTCCAGTTTCTCTTCCGGGAAGAAGTCATCCAGGTTGACATCACCGATCATAGACGTCTCCAGAAAATGAATATTCCGGTGAGATGCATCCGTGTAATACCCGACAAACATATGTCCGGGCACACGCACCAATACCGGATTCAGGTTGATGGCTTTCAGCAATGAAGCGAAAAGCACACTGCCATCCACGCAGTTGATCTGTGCCGAGAGCAACGCATCGTCAAAAGTACGGACACGCTGCGTAAAGACAACGTTCGACGAAAGACTGCTGTTGCTGATGGAACTGTACTTAAACCCACGCTTCTGCAACACATACCACAAAGCATATACCTGCTTGTCTACCAGATCGACACTCTTGCTCTGATATCCCCAGAAACGGTTCACGATACGGGAATCAAGCGCTTCACGAAGAAGACGGTCTATTTGAGGATTGTCTTCATTCACATAAGCTGCAAAAAACTGTCCCGTGTCGTGAAACTTCATCCGGCTGTCAATATAGCCCAACAAACATTCATTGATGCTTCGCACTGAAAATGTATGTACTCCTCCCCGCACGGCACGTCTGTTCAGTTCGGCTTTCACTGAAACCGTCACCGGTACGGCCTGTTCGTTTTCCCGAAGGGCATCGTAGTTCCAGATTATGTCCGGAAACACCCAATATTCCTTTCCCGACTCCGGAAGAATGAATTCCGATACCGAATATGCAAAGAAAGGAGTTTCGGCCACTTCCACACGAAGCTTACTATTGGCATGCCCGTTCTTCACGCGAACGGCAATACACGATTTCGGATTGCCCAGATAATTGGTATCCGCAGGAACAATCAGATTAGCATCAGTCGTTGCCGTAGAGAGCAGCGTTACCGGGAAGATATTCCCTCCCAGTTCATTGGATATTTCTATCCCCGAAGAAAACGGCTCCAGCCGATATATATATAAGGAAGAGCCCAGAACTGTCAGAATAGCCAGAAGGCATGTTGCCAGTTTCCATTTGTTCACTGTATTAAACAGCGTCTTGTCCAGTTTCATATATACTTAATTCACAACAACAACTCTTCAACCCCTAAAAAAATCCGCCTGCAGTCTCTCGTACAATCCCCGACCGGTTACGTTGCCGAAAAGACTACAGGCAGAAATACGGTTGTTATCTTACCGCAATGCTCTCGATTTCTACCAGAGCTCCTTTCGGCAGGCCTTTTACGGCAATTGCAGAACGAGCCGGGCATTCACCGTCGAAATATTTGGCATACACGGCATTCATTTCAGCAAACAGGGACATATCAGCCAGGAAAACAGTTGTTTTCACGATATTAGCAGTGGTCAGTCCTGCTTCAGCCAATACGTTCTTGATGTTTTCGAACACCTGAGTTGTCTGTTCGGTAATACCTCCCTCAACGAACTCTCCCGTAGCAGGATCTACAGGGATCTGTCCGGACAGGAACACCATTCCGTTAGCTTCGATAGCCTGGCTGTAAGGTCCGATGGCAGCCGGAGCCTTTTCTGTAAAAATAACTTTCTTCATGCTTTTAATTATTATTTATAAATAAAACTTTCAACGGCTAAAGTAACACATTTCTTTCAATCAAACGACAGAAGTACAAAAAAAATGGCCAAGAGTTATTCTATTTCACAAAAAACGCGTATATTTGTCCTCGTAAAAGCATAACGACGCTTACACAAGCACATTTATGCTGTATACTCCAACAATTTTTATCAAACAAAGAATTAAAACTATCATTTTAATCAGTAGCCTTTGAAGCGTAAATCCGCACAGAAGCCCTGTGAAGCATGTCCAAATCATGCTGATACGCGTAAGCTGGCTACCTATAAATTCATTACACGATACTTATGTATAATATCATTCAACTAAATGACAAGGATTTATCCGAGTTGCAACAGATTGCCAAAGAGTTGGGTCTGACTAAAACCGAATCCCTCCGCAAAGAAGACTTAGTCTACCGGATCCTGGACGAACAGGCCATTGTCGGTGCCACAAAGAAAGCAGCCTCGGCTAAATCAGGGGAAGAGAAGAAAGAAGGCCAGCCTCGTAAAAGATCACGCATCAGCGTAAAGAAAGAAGGCGATAAGGTGTACACCGCAACCAAAGACAAAGCACAGAAACTGGAAGCAAACACCCCGGCATTACCCGCTCCTGCCCCATTGTTCAAAGACGAACTTCCACAGACAGCTCCCGCTGCTCCTGCAGAAAGTCCAGCAGAAAACCAGGCTCCGGCGGCAGAGGCCACGGAAGAAAAGCCCAAAGCAAAACGCGGCAGAAAACCGGGAAGCAAAAACAAATCAACCCTGATCAAAGAAGCACAAGCCACACAAGCAGAAGAAGAAACCAAAAGCATTCCGGTTCCCGTTGCTGACGATGACATGGAACTTCCGGCACTCGACCTGAGCAACAACAGCGATTTTATTCCTATCGAAGACCTTCCCTCTGAAAAATTTGAATTGCCGTCAGAACTGCTCGGTAAATTTGAAGCAACCAAAGTGGAAGCTCCTGCAGCGCCGGCCAAGGAAAATAAAAACAATAAATTCCAGAACCGCCAGCAACGCCAGAACAACCGGTTCAACAACAAGAACCAGGCGCAAAACAACAATAATAACCAGCCTGCAGCGGCAACTCCTTCCAACAACCCTTCCACCAGCCAGCAGGCCGCACCCCAGCAACCGGAAAAACCGGCAGAAAAGCCTTATGAATTTGATGATATATTGAAAGGTACAGGCGTTCTTGAAATCATGCCTGACGGATATGGATTCCTCCGTTCATCCGACTACAACTACCTTTCTTCACCGGATGATATTTACGTTTCACAGTCACAGATCAAACTCTTCGGACTGAAGACCGGTGACGTAGTAGACGGAACCATCCGCCCGCCCAAGGAAGGAGAAAAATATTTCCCGCTGGTGAAAGTATCCAAAATCAACGGACTCGACCCGAGCCTCATCCGCGACCGCGTTCCGTTTGATCACCTGACTCCGCTTTTCCCCGACGAAAAGTTCAAGCTCTGTAAAGGATACGACGACAATCTCTCGGCACGTGTCGTAGACCTGTTCGCTCCTATCGGTAAAGGACAACGTGCGCTTATCGTGGCTCAGCCTAAGACCGGTAAGACCATCCTCATGAAGGATATTGCCAACGCCATCGCAGCCAACCATCCGGAAGTCTACATGATCATGCTGCTCATTGACGAACGTCCGGAAGAAGTAACCGACATGGCACGCAGCGTCAACGCAGAAGTCATCGCCTCTACCTTCGACGAGCCAGCAGAGCGCCATGTCAAGATTGCCGGAATCGTGCTCGAGAAGGCTAAGAGAATGGTAGAATGCGGACACGATGTTGTCATCTTCCTCGATTCTATCACCCGTCTCGCCCGTGCCTACAACACTTGTATCTCCGGCTTCCGGCAAGGTTCTTTCCGGTGGTGTGGACGCCAATGCACTGCACAAACCCAAACGCTTCTTCGGCGCTGCCCGCAACATTGAAGGCGGAGGTTCACTGACCATTATCGCTACCGCCCTGATCGATACCGGTTCGAAGATGGACGAAGTAATCTTCGAAGAGTTCAAGGGTACAGGTAACATGGAGCTCCAGCTCGACCGGAACCTGAGCAACAAGCGTATCTTCCCGGCTGTAAACATCGTTGCTTCCAGCACAAGACGCGACGACCTGCTGCTTGACAAGACTACGCTCGACCGCATGTGGATCCTGAGAAAGTATCTGTCAGACATGAACCCGATAGAAGCTATGGACTTTGTCAAGGACCGGCTGGAAAAGACAAAAGACAACGAAGAATTTCTGATGAGCATGAACTCATAAATTCCATCAAAGAAACAGGAGGAAAGCCAGACCGGCTTTCCTCCTGTCTCTTTTTTAAGCCTCATAAAGACGCACCGGAATCGTGCGGTCAATTGATACAGAAAGCCAACTTTCCGGCAAAGAGATATCCGGCTGTCACGGCCGGTTTCCGGAAGGCTTCGGGCTTTTTAAAAAACGTTTCGGCGTTTAAACAAAAAGACTTCGGCGTTTTGATGAAAACGCCGAAGTCTTTTTTATCTTCTGTCCGCCTTGAATACAAGCACGTTACGACAGTCTGATCAGAAAGGCAGATCGTCCTTTTCGTCTGAAGACGAGAAGTCTACCGGAGCTGCCGGAGCGGCATTCAGCGGCGGGAAAGGTGCTTCCATCGGAGGCATCTGCTGTGCATCAGCATTCACACGCTCTACCTTCCATGCACGGATACTGTTAAACCAGCGTCCCTGCCATTCACGGGCATCAATATCGAAGAATACATTCAGTTCTTCGCCCACCTGAATATTAAACTGCTGTATCTTGTCTGCACCGAAAACGTCAAAACACATTCTGCGCGGATACTGGTCATGGGTTTCGATGACATACTCCTGCACTTTCCATTCGTTCCCGTTCTTGGAGACACCGCCCCTCGGTTCGAGAACCGCAATTACTTTTCCTGCTAATTCCATAATTCTACGTTTAAATTTGGTTACGAAATTACGCTTTTCTCAAGAAGTAAACTAATTTTTCGACCGTTTTTTTGTGATGCATACGCAATCTTTTCGTAACTTTGGCAGTTAAATAGGGCCAGTCAAAAGCCCTTAAACAACAACCTGTGAACGAAAAGAACATAGAAATTTAAAACAAATAAAAACATGAAGTTTATTGTTTCAAGTACCGCTTTATTCAGCCACTTACAGGCTATCAGCCGTGTCATCAACTCTAAAAACTCCCTGCCGATTCTGGACTGTTTCCTGATCGAACTGCAGGACGGAACCTTGTCGATGACCGCTTCTGACAATGAAACAACCCTCTCCACTTCCATCGAAGTAAGCGACTACGAAGAAGACGGACGCTTCGCCGTATCGTCGAAGACACTGCTCGAAGCACTGAAGGAAATCCCGGAACAGCCGCTGAGCTTTCAGATCAACTCCAGCAATCTGGAAATTACCGTACAGTATCAGAACGGTAAATACAGTCTGATGGGACAAAGCGCAGACGAATACCCGCAGGCTCCCGAGCTCAACGAAGGCGCCGTACAGGTAGTCATGGGAGCAGACATCCTGACAACAGGCATCAACAGAAGCCTCTTTGCTACGGCAGACGATGAACTCCGCCCCGTCATGAACGGTATTTACTTTGACATTACAACCGAGGACATCACCCTGGTGGCTTCGGACGGACATAAGCTGGTACGCAACAAGACCTATACAGCTCACGGAGAAGAAAAGGCTGCGTTCATTCTCCCGAAGAAACCTGCCAACCTGCTGAAGAACCTCCTTCCCAAGGAACAAGGCGATGTGCAGATCGGTTTCGACGACCGCAACGCTACTTTCACGCTGGAAAACTACCGGATGGTGTGCCGCCTGATCGAAGGAAGATACCCGAACTACAATTCTGTGATTCCGCAAAACAATCCGCATAAAGCCATCATCGACCGCGCAAGCTTCATCAGTGCCCTGCGCCGTGTTTCTGTCTTCTCTTCACAAGCCAGCAGCCTGATCAAGCTGAGTCTGTCGGAAAACATGATGAAGATCTCGGCACAGGATATCGACTTCTCCACATCTGCCGAAGAAAGCCTGATCTGCCAGTACGACGGAAATGCCATGAGCATCGGATTCAAGTCGTCATTCCTGATTGACATTCTGAACAACATCGCTTCACAGAATGTCATCATCGAACTGGCAGACCCGTCACGCGCCGGTGTTGTCGTGCCCGAAGAACAGGAAGAAAACGAAGACCTGCTCATGTTGCTGATGCCGATGATGCTGAACGACTAAACACAAGAAAACAAACATTGAAACGTCACTGATTATGAAACTCAATCTGAAGAACCCGCTGGTTTTCTTCGACCTGGAAACCACCGGAACGAACATCAATACAGACCGCATCGTCGAAATCTGCTACCTGAAGGTTTATCCAAACGGCAACGAGGAAAGCAAGACCATGCGCATCAATCCGGGCATGCATATTCCCGAAGCTTCATCTGCAATTCATGGAATTTATGATGCAGACGTGGCCGACTGTCCGACATTCAAGGAAGTAGCCAAGGACATTGCACGCGACCTGGAAGGTGCAGACATCGCCGGATTCAACTCCAACCGCTTCGACGTTCCGGTTCTGGTGGAAGAATTCCTGCGCGCAGGCATCGACATCGATCTGACACGCCGGAAATTCATTGACGTGCAAGTCATCTACCACAAACTGGAACAGCGTACCCTTTCGGCTGCCTACAAGTTTTATTGCGGCAAGAACCTGGAGGACGCACACACTGCGGAAGCCGACACACGGGCAACCTATGAAGTGCTGAAAGCCCAGCTGGACCATTATCCGGATGTATTGGAAAACGACATCAACTTCCTGTCTGAGTATTCAAGCTACAACAAGAACGTTGACTTTGCAGGACGTATCGTCTACGACGACAAAGGTGTGGAAGTGTTCAACTTCGGCAAATACAAGGGAATGCCTGTTTCTGAAGTTCTGCAACGCGATCCGGGCTATTACGGATGGGTCCTGAACGGTGACTTCACCCTGAACACCAAGAACGTACTAACCAAAATCAGACTGCGTGAAAGCGGACTGCTGAAATAATTATGATGAAAGGAAAGAAAATCGTCTTAGGTATCACCGGAAGCATTGCAGCCTACAAGGCTGCCGTGCTTACCCGGGGACTGATCAAAAAGGGAGCGGAAGTGCAGATCGTCATCACTCCGGCAGGCAAGGAATTCATTACTTCTATCACGCTGTCGGCTCTGACGAGCAAGCCCGTCATCAGTGAGTTCTTTTCACAACGGGACGGAACCTGGCACAGCCATGTCGATCTGGGCCTGTGGGCCGATGCCATGGTCATAGCACCTGCCACAGCTTCTACCATCGGAAAGATGGCTCACGGCATTGCCGACAACATGCTTGTCACCACATATCTTTCAATGAAAGCTCCGGTATTCATCGCTCCGGCTATGGATCTGGACATGTTTGCCCATCCGTCAACCCAGCATAATCTCGATATTCTCCGCTCTTACGGGAACCACATCATCGAACCAGCTGCCGGGGAACTGGCCAGTCATCTCGTAGGAAAAGGACGAATGGAAGAACCGGAAAAAATCATTGAAGTTCTTGAAAGATTCTTTGCAGGCAAGGAAGACCTGAAAGGACGCAAGGTTATGATCACAGCCGGCCCGACATACGAAAAAATCGATCCGGTACGTTTCATCGGCAACTATTCTTCCGGAAAGATGGGATATGCACTGGCAGAAGTCTGCGCCGGACGGGGTGCAGAAGTCACTCTCGTCAGCGGACCGGTCAGCCTTCAGGTTCACCACCCGAACATACACCGCATCAATGTGGAAAGCGCTGAGGAAATGTATCAGGCAGCAACTGCAGCCTATGCAGATGCCGATGCAGGAATCCTTTGTGCTGCCGTGGCTGACTTTACGCCTGAATGTACGGCCGACCACAAGATCAAACGTGAAAAGGAAGATCTGGTGCTGCGGCTGAAACCGACTCACGACATTGCGGCTGCACTGGGCAAGTCCAAACGTGAAAACCAGCGCCTGGTAGGCTTTGCACTTGAGACCAACGACGAAGTAGCCCATGCCCAGGATAAACTGGCCCGCAAGAATCTTGACTTCATCGTTCTGAATTCCCTGAACGACAAAGGAGCAGGATTCCGGTGTGATACCAACAAAATAACGATCATCGACCGCCAGAATGCCAGCACTTACCCGCTGAAGAGCAAAAAGGAAGTGGCCGAAGACATTATAGACAAACTTGTAACCCTGCTCTGAACAGCCGGGAATAGCTGAACCATTCATCATGTTACAGTCCATTTACATTCAAAACTATGCACTGATCGACAAGCTGGACATCAGTTTCACGTCCGGTTTCTCCGTGATAACCGGTGAAACCGGTGCGGGAAAATCCATCATCCTGGGTGCTATCGGCCTGTTGCTGGGACAAAGAGCTGACGTAAAAGCCATCAAGAACGGAGCTTCGAAATGCATTGTCGAAGCCCGGTTCCGCATTGCTTCTTACGGTATGGAAGAGTTCTTTCTGGAAAACGACATCGAATACGATCCGGAAGAATGCATTCTGCGAAGAGAAGTTTCTGCCAATGGAAAGAGCCGCGCCTTCATTAACGACACACCGGCTTCGCTGGCGCAGATGAAACTGTTGGGAGAAAAGCTCATCGACGTGCACAGCCAGCATCAGAATCTCCTGCTCAACAAGGAAGGTTTTCAGATGAACATTCTGGATATTCTTGCGCAAGACGACGCTCAGCTAAGTGCCTATCAGAAGACTTTCCAGGACTACCGGAAGGTGTGCCGGGATCTCGAAGACTTTATCGCACAAGCCGAAAAGAGCCGGCAGGATGAAGACTATATCCGTTTCCAGCTGGAGCAGCTTGAAGAAGCCGACCTGAAGGAAGGTGAACAGGCTTCGCTGGAACAGGAAGCAGAGACCCTCAGCCATTCGGAAGACATCAAGTCGGGACTTTACAAAGCAGAGCAGACCATCAACGACGATGAACGCGGAAGTCTTCCGCTCATCAAGGAATGTATGCAGACATTGCAGAACATTTCGAAGGTGTACTCGCCTGCACAGGAATGGACAGAACGGCTGAACAGCTGCTACATTGAACTGAAGGATATCTCCCTCGAAGTTGCCAATGCACAGGAAGAAGTGGAATTCAATCCTTCCCGGCTTGACTATGTCAATGAAAGGCTGAATCTCATCTATTCCCTGCAACAGAAACATCGCGTAGACACGGTTGAAGAACTGATAGCGCTGACAGACCGCTATCGGGAACAGCTGAACGCCATTACATCGTTCGATGACCATATTGCCGAACTGAACCGGCAAAAAGAATCCTTATATAATAAGGTAATGGAGCAGGCAGATATACTGACCGGACTCCGCACCCGTTCAGCCCGCCACATCGAAGAAAAGATGCAGTCACTCCTCATTCCGCTCGGCATGCCGAATGTCCGGTTTGCCGTGGAGCTGACCCGGCGCAAGGAACCCGATGCGAAAGGCATGGACAGCGTAGTATTCCTTTTTTCTGCCAATAAGAACGGAACGCTTCAGAACGTGGCATCCATTGCTTCCGGCGGTGAGATTGCCCGCGTCATGCTTTCCCTGAAAGCCATGATAGCCGGAGCGGTAAAACTGCCGACCATCATCTTCGACGAGATAGACACCGGTGTATCCGGATCCATTGCCGAGAAAATGGCTCTTATCATGCAGGACATGGGACGCCAGAACCGACAGGTGATCAGCATTACGCATCTTCCACAGATTGCAGCACGCGGCTGTGCCCATTACAAGGTATACAAAGAAGATACGGAAAGCGGAACCAACAGTCATATCTGCAGACTGACGGATGAAGAACGCGTCAGAGAAATTGCCAACATGCTAAGCGGAAGTACCATGACCGAAGCAGCCCTGAACAATGCCCGGGCTCTTTTGGGACTGAACAATAACCCAAACAGATAAATAACTTAATATGATTGAAAAGAACGAAATGATATTCGGCGTAAGAGCCGTCATCGAAGCCATACAGGCAGGAAAGGAGATTGACAAAGTATTGGTGAAGAAAGACATCCAGAGTGATTTGTCGAAAGAACTCTTTGCCGTACTGAAGGATACATTCATCCCGGTACAGCGTGTTCCGGTGGAACGCATCAACCGGATTACCAAGAAGAATCACCAGGGAGTCATTGCCTTTATTTCGCCCATCACCTATCAGCGGACAGAAGACATCGTTCCATTCCTGTTCGAACAGGGAAAGAACCCGCTGCTCATCATGCTTGACGGTGTGACAGATGTACGAAACTTCGGAGCAATTGCCCGTACGTGTGAATGTGCAGGAGTAGATGCCATCATCATTCCGTCGAAGAACAGCGTCAGTGTAAATGCAGACGCCATCAAGACTTCGGCCGGAGCCTTGCATACCCTTCCCGTTTGCCGGGAGAACAACCTGACAAACACTATCAAGTTCCTGAAAGAAAGCGGATTCAAAATCGTAGCTGCTACCGAGAAAGGAGACTATGATTACACCAAAGCCGATTATCAGGGACCGACCTGCATCATTATGGGAGCCGAAGATACAGGCGTGCCTTATGAGCACCTGGCCTTGTGTGACGAATGGATCAAAATCCCCCTTTTCGGAAGCATCGAGTCTCTCAATGTTTCAGTGGCAGCGGGTATTCTGATCTATGAAGCTGTCAAGCAACGCGGCTTCGCCCCGGAAGAATAATCTAACCTTATTTGTATAGAACTGAACATGAAAAAAATTATTTTATTGCTAACCTGCGGTCTGGCTTTCTGCACGGGAACGGCACAAACCCTTCCCAAATGGGCTAACCAAGCGAAGAAAGCCGTGTTCTCCGTCATTACATACAATAAAGACAACAAGATCCTGAACACAGGAAACGGTTTCTATATCGATGAAGAAGGAACGGCTGTATCCGACTATTCCCTGTTCAAGGGAGCAGACCATGCGGTGATCGTAACGGCTGACGGAAAAGAGCTTCCTGTAAGATACATCATGGGTGCCAATGATTTGTACGATGTAATCAAATTCAAAACGGGAGTAAACAAAAAATCAGCCACGCTTGATCCCGCAGTACAAGGAGGAAAAACGGGAGAGCAGATCTATCTCCTTCCCTATTCCACGCAGAAATCTGTTGAAGGACAAACGGGTACAATCACCAAAGTAGACACGATCAGCAACGAGTCGCTTTATTATACCCTGAACATGAAGACGACAGAGAAAACCGTCAGCTGTCCGATCATGAACGCTGAAGGTCAGGTGATCGGTATGCTTCAGAAGAATACGGAAGCAGACAGTCCTGAAAGCTATGCCATCGGTATCAGCTTCGTAAAAGGCCTGTCCATCAGTGCACTTTCCGGAACTGACATGGCTTTGAATTCTATCGGAATCAAAAAAGGACTTCCGGAAGACGAGTCACAGGCACTGGTTTACCTGTACATCAGTTCATCCCAGCTCAATGGAGAAGACTATCTGGAACTGCTGAACGATTTCATTTCCCGCTATCCGAACAATATGGAAGGCTACCTCCGCCGGGCTTCTTTCTACCTGTCTCAGGAAGGCCGTGGTGCAGATGCCGAAAAGGATCTGAAGGAAATGTTCAATGTGGCAACCAAGAAAGAGGAAGCTCACTACAACGCGGCTAAACTGCTGTACGACTACAACCTCAGCCTGGGCGAGAAACAGCCGTACAGTGACTGGAATTTCGACAAGGCCCTGAAGGAAATCAATGAAGCTGTAGCACTGGCTCCCGAAGGACTTTACCTCCAGCTGCAAGGAGACATTTACTTCGCCATGAAGAAATACCCGGAAGCTGTTACAAGTTATGAAGCAGTCAACAAAACAAATATGGCATCTGCTTCCAGCTTCTACTCTGAAGCCAAGGCCAAGGAACTGGCAAAAGCTGATATCAAAGAGATCATTGCTCTAATGGACAGCGCAGTCTCCAAATTCAATGAACCTTACGGAAAGGATGCGGTTCCCTACTTGTACGAACGTGCCCGCTTCCGCTCCGAAGCCGGTATGCATCGGGAAGCCGTAAAAGACTACAATGACATTTATGATGCAGTCTTGGGACAGGTTGGTGCTGAATTCTATCTGACGCGCGTTCATGCAGAGATGCAGTGCCGCATGTACCAGCAAGCCATCAACGATATCAACAAGGCGGTGGAACTGGAACCTCAGAACGTAGAATACTGGCTTGAAAAAGGAGGTATTCACCTGCGCGTCAATCAGCTTGATGAGGCTGTAACCGCCCTTCAGAAGGTCTTGAACCTCGATCCGAAGAATGCAGGAGCTTACCGAATGCTGGGATACACGCAAATCCAGCAGAAAAAGAACAAGGAAGGCATGGCCAACCTGGAGAAAGCCAAGGAACTCGGTGACAAAGTTGCAGAAGACTTGTTGCAAAAGTATAGTAAGAAATAAACAGATTATCTGAAAAAAACAATCGTTTTTTTGTAATCGGTTGGTAGATAAGACTTAAAGAGTAGAAAGTTCGGTAGCCGGTAGCGATTTGGTAGCTGTGCGGGTTTCGCTGCATTGCTTCGCTTTGCTCTTGGAACTGATGCAAATATAGGGATTTTGACCGAAAAAGGGAAATGTTTCGGGGGATTTTTTATTTTTCGGAATCACCGGATTACAGGAAAAGCATAAAAGCAGGAGGCGGTGCAAGAAACGAGGTTGCACCCGTGGTTTTACCCGAGGTGTAAAGTGCTGATTTTCAGTGTGTATTTCTGTAGTGCAAGGTGCAGCTATATTTATATATATAGCTGCACCTTGCACCAGCCACACAGGGCTGTTTTGCGGCTTGCACCGAAAACCTTTTAAGTTGTTGTAAATGAATAGGTTTTGAATTTTGATGTTTGTTTCAGGGGAAAGGTGGGATGAACGGGGTGTTCCGATAGGGCTTGGCGGCTTCGTGCTTGCCCTGCAAGGGTTTGGCAGGTGGGTGGCTGGAATGTCGGATTTAGGGCAGTCTTGGGGCTTTTATTCAATCCTTTGCCCTTTCCGGTCGATGTAATACAAATCATCGCTTTCCCAATAGTGGTATTCCCCATCCGAATCGGGAACTTCTTGCTGTTCTCCCGTGTCGGTTACTTTCGCCTTCCCGTTCTCGAAAGGAAAGCCAAAAGCGAAGCGTGGCTCTATGAGGGTATTGCCATGCTCGTCCGCATATCCGATACGCCCTTTTTCATCGACGATGCGGTAAACGCCTTCCTGCACGGAATCGTTGCCATTGTCATACCTGTATGGGACATAAAGGCTTGCGGGATGGCTGTTGCCTGAGGATATGGCCGTGCAACGGTCATGATAAAGGGTGAACAGCCATATTTCAAGCAGGATGGCAAGGACTGCAAGCACCGTGCAGACAAGGAAACGGAGGCGATAGCGTTGCCGCACCGATACATGGAACGCCCCGTAAAAGTCGTGCATCATGCGGTAACGCTCTTCGGTATAGATGCGCATATTCCTCCAAAGCAGTATGGGGAACGGTAGTATCAGCGGGAAAAGGGTAAGGCGGTTGTCTGTCTCGTAGAGAAAGCGGACAGACGGAGAGTCCAAGAACTGTAAAACAACGGCGACCGGAAACAGAAGGCAGGCGAACTGGACTACGCTGATGACCACAAAACTACGGTCAGGGAAGCCGTGCCGACAACTGCGCCACATCCAATAAAAGAAGTGGTCGAAGAATCCGGGGAGCTTCGGCCGACCGGTTCTTTTATGTGGGGAGGCTTTCTTCATACGTTTGCGGCTATATAGATGCAAATAAAATGATTTTCTTCCACACGGGAAAGATTTTTGCGGTGAAACTTTTTGAGTGATTGGACTTTTCACTATTTTTGCTTTGATGTATAACGGTTCGTCCGTAAGGTATGAATTTGGCTTTTTCTGTTATTGTTATGGAATGGTTCGATAAGATAAGCGAGTTTATGGAGGGTCTGCCGGAGTGGTTGCAGGCGCATCCGAGGTACGGCTACCTGATCGTGGCGGGAATCCTGCTGCTGTGGCTTGTGGGGATTGTCTGCGGATGGCGGTGGACATACTCCCGTCCGGGAAGTTGGGAAGGGAATTTCTGGCTGGGTACGCTGGGTGAAAGGAGTTACCGTTTCTGGCTGGGGCTGATCGTTGCCGCCGCAGCGGGATGCGCCCTGTTGCTGTTCTCCGTAACGGGATAAGCAAGCGGAAAACAAGGAAAGGAGGAAGCTATGTTCAAGGAAGCGGCATACTGGATGTATTACTTCTGGAGCAAGAACAAACGTGCAAGGAAAGACAAGGCGGTTATCTCCAATGCCACGTGGACGATGGCAATCCTGTGGTTTCTTAACCTGACGGCTTTCCATCTTTTGTTCGAGGCATGGGGATGGGATATGCTGACGGGCTGGTTCTCTTCCCTGACGGACAAAGTGGAATGGAGCAGGTTCAACCCGGTTGCCTACCTGTTCGCCGCAGCGATGCTCGCCCCTTTTATCTGGATTGCCAGAAAGCTGTATTACCGTCCTGCGAAGCTGAAAGCGATGCAGGCGAAGTACGAGACAATGGGCGAATACCGGAAACTGCTCGGTCAATGCCTGTTCTGGCTGTATATTACCGGCAGCTTCGCATCCTTCTTCATCATAGCCGAACAAAAGAACCATTCCAAGGAGCAACCGCTGATCGAAAGGTTGCAGGAGATACGGGACGGCAAATATCCCGTTGAAAAGACGCACTCACCAACCGGCAAGACATACTCACCAACCGGCAAGACATACTCACCGACCGGCGAATGACCTTCTTCCGGCCCCCCCCTGCTTACTGTCTCACGCCGTTCTGGGGGTGGAACCGGCACAGCCTTTCTGTTTTTCACGACCGAATATCCGAACCTATGGAGCAAAATCCGAATCCGCAGCGCAAGGACATACCGTAACCGATGCAAAGCACCGGAAGGGTGCTTGTTGCAGACAATTTGTAATTTCGTGTAAGATTTATGTAATTAACATTAAAATTGAAACAGAATGAAAGAGAATCTTACACAAATTCTAATGAATGAAGCCATCCGGGAGGGATGGCGGGAGTGGATGGCAAAGGTGCGGACGGTATTGCCGCAAACGGATGCGGAGCGCCCGGTAACATGGATTGCGGCGGAACGGCTCGCACGGGATCACGGGCGGATGGTCCGGCTGGTAGAGCTGCTCAGGGAACACCGCCCCGTCCTTTCCTGCCGTGTGCAGGAAGAAGCCGGATTGCTGATACTGGTCGCCTACCACCGGCACGGCAGCTCGGCGGACTTCCTGCTGGATACGGCGGAGGCGTTTCCGGGAGAAGGACTGCGGAGGATTCCTGTTCCTCTGCCGGATGCAGGCAAGCATCAACGCCTACGACGAATACCCGCACCTGAACGTGCTCTGCAACCGTCTGGCGGGACTGCTGTTCCGCTTCCGCCGTGAACGGGAGTCCGAGTACCGCAAGGGCATACCCCCGATGTTCGGCAAGGCGGACTTGCAGGAAGTGGAAAAGTACCTGCCGCACCTGCGGGGCTGCTCTTTCCGGGAAGAGGTCGCACTGGCTCTGCCCAAGGTGAAAAACGTGGAGGAGCTGGCACGGGAATGTGCCATGTCGGTCAATACGCTGGGACGGCGGTTCAGGGAGGAGCTGAACACGACTCCGCACCGCTGGCTGACGGAACAGCGGAAGGTGCACGTGGTCTCCCTGCTGGCGGACACGGACATGCCCTTCCAAGAGATTGCCGACACGTGCGGCTTCGCCACTCCGAGCTACCTGTGGGACTTCTGCAAGAAGCACCTGAAGGCTACTCCTGCCGAAATCCGTGAAATCGCCCGGTGCGCCCGTCCCGTCCGGCATCTTTTTCCGGTTCAGAAGTGAGGGGCTGACTGCCCGCAGCCGATTGGCGGACAATCCGAACACGGCGGTGAGAATTCAGAACGCCCGTTTCCCGACACCCCGCTAACTTTGCTTCCTTATAAACAACCCGAGACAGAATCATGATGGAAGAATATTTCAATACATTGTTGCAGGAGACGGAGCGGCGCATGGCTGCCGCTGCCGCCGGTATGGAGGGAAAGGAAACGGTCGCCACCTGCCGGGAGATGGTTTCGTACCTGAAAGCCAAGAACCGTGAGCTGAAAGCGTATGCGCTCGCCCGTCCGTTCAGCGGGAACGAGGAGGAAATCCATTATTTCAAATACTACAAGCCCGCCCTGACGGGCAGGTTGCTGTACTATTACCGGGTATATCAGATAGAGAGCGGCTGTCCCGGCTGCCTGCGGGTAGCCGAAACGTACTACCGCAGGTGGGGCGATGGAACGTGCCGAGCGGATGATGGAACGCTACCTGCCCTTCTACCAGTATTACCACAGCGGGGCGACATACCGGGACGATTACTATTTCCTGCGGGCGAAGGGCGAACTCAGCCCCGAAAGCGGCAGCTTCGTGCTGGACGAGGAAGCGGAGTTCTCCACGGGCTACGACATACTGGCGGCACGCCTGATCTCGGTGGAGATGCTGCTGGTCTATCTGAGCCGCCGGATAGAGCGTGCGGCACGAGGGGACGGTACGGAAGCCGTGCCGGGGAAGGAACACCGCTGGACGGACACGAAAATCGCCGCCATACAGCTTGTTTACGGCATCCATGCCGCCGGAAGCGTGGACAACGGCAACGCCGAGATCGGCGAGCTGGCTGCGCTGTTCGAGAAGACCTTCCATGTGGATCTGGGTAACGTGTACCATGCTTTCGGCAGGCTGCGGGGACAGCAGAACCCGACGGCGTTCTTGGACGAGATGAAGGAGAAACTGCTGAAAAAGATGCGGGACATGGACAGCAGGTGATCGGCAAGTCGGCAGCAAGTTGGCAGCAAGTTGGCAACGGGGCGGCAGAGGCGGCAGGAGATGAAAAGAGATCGTCCGGAGGGCAGAAAAGAGCCTTTCGGACGCTCTCTTTTTCTTTTTGCTTTTTCGATGTAAGTTCCTTTCCGCCTTGTTTTTATGTTATTCCTACTCTTTCCTTGCCTTTTTCAGTCTTTTCCGCCTTTTTGTTGCCCGGAAAGGCGGACGGAAGGGCGGCGAGGGTGAAAAAAGAGGATGGAAAAATGCGCATCAGAAAAAAATCTTTTTGCCAAGGTGCCGGTATGGTGGCAGGAAAACCGGCGAATCGGGCGACATTTGCGGCAGAAACCTAAAAAAGAGTACGACAATGGAAATAATGACCATCGAGAGCAACGCCTACCGCCTGCTCGTGGAGAAGATCGAGAAGATAACCGCCTACGTGGAGGAATCCCGGAACCGGGAGGAAACGGAGCGCAAACGGAAAGAGGAAGCGGAAAGCCCTGCTGCCAAGGAACGGAAAGCCGACCCGAAGTGGATGACGCACAAGGAGGTGTGCGAGATGCTGGACATCAGCCACCGCACCCTGCAACGCTACCGGCAGAAGCATATCATTCCCTATTCCATGGTCGGGCGGCAGATACGCTATCCCCGGCAGGCGGTCGAGAGCCTGCGAGAGCGGTGGATGGTGGAGACACCCGCCGCCAAGATCGACCGGATGATAGCGGAACATCCCCTGCATAACCGAAAAAACGGCAGCTATGGTAAAAAAGGAAGAGATACTGGCAAGAACCAGTAACGGGCTGGACGTGTTCCGCCACTACCTGCCCGTGAAGTGGCGGGTGGGCAGGAACTTCCTGAACCCGCTGTATGCCGACAGCAAGGCTTCGTGCAACGTGTATTACGACCGCCGGAGCGGTACGTACCGGATGAAGGACTTCGGCAACGGGGACTATTCGGGCGACTGTTTCTTCCTCGTGGCGAAACTGAAAGGGCTGGACTGCCGGAACGCCGCCGACTTCGTGGAGGTGCTGCACACCATCGACCGGGAGCTGTGCCTCGGTCTGGAGGATGACAGCTCGGAAGATACTGCCGTTCCGGACGGCGGCTGCCGTACCCTGCGGCTCGTGCCGGGCGCAAGGGAGAATGGGACAAGGGAGAACCGGAGCGGTGAAGGAATATCCGTCAGGGCAAACGGGAACGGTACGGGAAAGCCGGACGGGTACACGGAAGAGGCGGTTGCGCCCTTTGACCGTCCTGAACCGAAGCCCTACCGGACGACGGAAAAGCCGTTTACGGATGCGGAGCTTGCCTACTGGGGCGACTCGGGCATCACGGAGGAGCTGTTGCACCGTTACGGGGGCGGTATCGCTCGCCGAGTACCGGGGCGAGACGAGGGAAGGCAAGTCGTTCGGCTTCAGTTCCACCCCGGCGGAACCGATGTTCGGCTACAAGGGGAAATGGGGAGTGAAGGTCTATCGCCCGATGTCGGAAGTGCGCTTCGTCTATGGCGGACACACGGGCGACAACTATTGTTTCGGACTGGAACAACTGCCCTCGAAGGGCGACCTGCTCTTCCTCACGGGTGGCGAGAAGGACGTGCTGACGCTGGCGGCGCACGGCTTCCATGCCATCTGCTTCAACTCGGAGACCTCGGTCATCCCGGCGAGGACCGTGCGCAGGTTGGTCTATCGCTTCAAGCACATCGTGTTGCTGTACGACACGGACAAGACGGGTCTGGAGTGCTCGGAGAAGCACCGTGCGCAACTGTCGGAGTACGGGGTGAAACGGCTGTGGTGCTGCCGCTGCCGGGGACGAAGGCGGAGAAGGACGTGACGGACTACTTCAAAGCCGGGCACACGAGGGAGGAGCTGATGGGACTGTTCCTGAAACTGCTCGACACGCTGTACGGGGACACGATGGCGGTGCTGAAATCGTGCGAGATCGACTACGACCACCCGCCCGAACAGGCTGTCGCCATCGTTACCGCCGGGGAGGTGCCGTTAGGCTCGGAGGAGAACATCCTCTGCATCACGGGCGGCGAAGGGACGGGCAAGAGCAACTACACCGCCGCACTGGTCGCCGGGGCGATCATGGAACGGGAGACGGACGCCGACCTCTTGGGGGTGCGGGTGGAGCCGAACCGCAAGGGGCGTGCGGTACTGCTGTACGACACGGAACAGAGCGAGCAACAGCTCTACAAGAACACGGGGCGGCTGCTGCGCCGTGCCGGGCGTGAGCGGATGCCGGAGTACCTGCACGTATATTGCCTGACAGGAATGTCGAGAAGCGAGCGGCTGACCGCCATCGTGCAGAGCATGGACAAGTACCACTACCTGCACGGGGGCATCCATTTAGTCGTCATCGACGGGGTGGCTGACCTGATCCGCTGCGCCAACGACGAGGCGGAGAGCGTGGCGCTGATTGACGAGATCTACCGGCTGGCGGGAATCTACCGCACGTGCATAGCCGCCGTGGTGCATTTCGTACCGAACGGTCTGAAACTGAGGGGGCACCTCGGCAGCGAGCTGCAACGCAAGTCCGCCGCCATCCTCTCCATCGAGAAGGACGAGAACCCGGAGGTGTCGGTGGTGAAGGCGTTGAAGGTCAGGGACGGCAGCCCGCTGGACATCCCCCTGATGCAGTTCAGATGGGACAAGCAAGCCGGGATGCCCGTCTATGTGGGCGAGAAGCCGAGGGCGGAGAAAGAGAAGCGCAAGGAGAAGGAGCTGGCGGAGATGGCACGGGAGGCGTTCGCCCGGCAGGAGAAGTACGGCTACATCGAACTGTGCGAGCTGATACAGGAGATGCTGGAAGTGAAGGAACGGACGGCGAAAGGCTACATCCGCTATATGCGGGAAAAGGAAATCATCGAAAAGGAGGGCGACTGCTATGTACACGGACAGGGAAGAGTTTGAGGGCTGGATGGAGCGCATCATGGAACGCTTCGACCGGACGGAGAAATTGCTGGAAAGGGTGCTGAAGAAGAACAACACGCTCGACGGCGAGGAGGTGCTGGACAACCAAGATCTGTGCCTGCTGCTGAAGGTGGGCATCCGCACGCTGCAACGCTACCGTGCCATCGGGGTGCTGCCGTACTTCACCATCAGCGGCAAGGTGTTCTACCGCACGAAGGACGTGCACGAGTTCATCCGCACCCGCTTCGCCGAAGTGGAGGAACGGGCTGCGAAACGCAAGGAGAAGGAAGCCCGGAAAGCGGAAAGGCGCAGGAAAAGGGGGCTGTTCCCGTGAGAATGACATTTTTCTGACGGTGCTTTAGGTGGATGAAGCCCTGCCGGATCGTGAGATTAGGTGGGGCTATTGTTTTGTTATTCGGGAAGTTTCACTATCTTTGCGATGCGAAGATAGGATGCGGCTCGGCATTGTCAAATTAGAAAACCTTGTTTTCATTTGCCGTTGCTCTCGCCTTTCGCTATCTTTGCTCCACGAAGACAGAGGACGGTGCTTTCGGGTACGGTCGCTGTCGTGACATAGAAGATTCATACCCGGCTTGGAAGCAGGCGGGGTTGATATACATATTGTACGTTCGCTGAACGTCTTATACGAAAAACTGGCACTTTTTTGACAAACAAGACGGATGGCGCAATGCGCATGCTGTATGCTTATACGGCGTGGGCTTGCCTATTCTTGTTTGTCGGGTATGCCAGTACCTTCGTATTAGGAATAGCGTGAGTTCACGCTGTTCTTTTGGGTGCAAGGTGGACATAATTCTTAAAAACACATTGAACATGAAACAGATTACCTTGCACGTGTACCAGTCCCTTGACGGTTGTACGGTCGGAGCGGACAAGCATTTCGATGCGGCGACGGATGCCTCCTGCTGCGTGCTGATCGACGAAGAAACCTACCTGCGCATTTACCTGAACCATCTGGGCTGGCCGCTCACGGCAAAAGAGACTTTGGTCGTGACGGGCGGCTGTATTGACCTGACGGAGAAGGAACGGGTGCAGTTTGTTACAGGGGATGCGGCAGCGGAACTGCGGAGAATAAAAGCGGACGGCGAAGGTACGGTAACGGCTTACGGAGCGGAAACCGGAGCTTTGCTCTTGGATAACGGGCTGGCGGACGAAATCGTGGTAATAACCGTGCCGGTACTGGTCGGCGGCGGTGAGAAGGCACTGGAGTGCGGGCTGAATGACGGCAGGACGTGGATCGTGCGGTCGAGCAAGGTATTGGAGGACGGGAAAATCCGGACGGTGTACGGAAAGGTATGCCCGTGAAATGTAAAAAGCCGCTGAAAAGCGGCTCAGGTCATTTAGGAAAGGGCGACGGATTATAAAAAAACGACCCGCCGATTTGAGCATTTTCACTGTTGTTCAACAACTCGTGTCAAGAGGCTTGGCAGGTTCTACTGGTGCAAAGATACACAAAATTCTTGGAATGACAACGGGAATATATAACAAGAGTACGACAATCGGTTGCCGCACTCTTATAAGAGATTTACCCAAAGTACGCTGAACGGACGGGAAGCGGGGTAAGTATGTTAATCGTTCTAAGCCGGAATGAGTTGATACGGGTTCGCTATCGTCTTACGACCGTAGTTTTTAAGCAGAGAAACCAAATCCTGCCTTTCTGTACCTTTGGGAGCTTGGAGTTGTGCCCGGCTCGGTATGCGGGAAACAAAGAAGGGCCACAACTCGCTGGATGAGTATTCTTTATCTACCGTCGGGAAATTTACCAACGGCAGGATGTCTCTCTGCCTCTTGAACTCTTCCGAGTAAGAGAAAAACCAAACATTATCGGCATACGACAACGTACCGACCTCCAGTTTGTTCAATGTCAAGATGAAGTCAGCCTGCCCTTTGCCCGAAGAGAAAAACATTTTCGTCTTTTCTTCATACCAAAATCCAGCCATAAGTTTTTTCATTGCCGTCATATCAATAATTTGTTAATTTCATTATAGCGGTATTCCAGACAATCCTTTATCAACCTTATCCGCCGTTCACTGAACAAATGCGAGAAATTGCGGTCTATGGTCACAAACATCTTATCCAGAACCGAGTGCAAAAATAGCTCTTTTATCTCGGATTTAGAAATATAGAACTCGTTATTATATATTTTTTCAACCAATTTGAAATGATTGAGGTCTTTTTCTCCTTCCCAACCGAGCTTAGGACGGGAAAGTTTGCAATATTTCCGGATATACCGCTCCTTTTCCTGTGCATTGCCCGTTCGACGGGCAATTTTGTCCTCGTCATCATTCCAGAACAATCCCCGTGCCGTATCGTAAACTGGTGAGAAATAGGGAGTGAAACTCTGCCTGATTGACCGGACTATACCCCAATTATAAAAATGCCTGTCATTATTTCCGACCCAAGCGTCGTACAGCAACAGACGGACAAGGCTGTTCATTATTTCATCCTTCTGAAAGGGGAACAGATATTCAACGGCATTTTCCACGAATTGCAAGGTAAACAAATCACGGGACAAGGCTTGTTCTTCAATCTGCTCCACCAATTCCCTGTCTCCCAAGAACCCTGCGAAGATGTCCGCCCCATGCACCAGCTCCTCCCATTGTGAAGAAAGAAAATATTTGCTCAAGAAGCGGAGTTGCCCGCCAATCATGGCAACGGAAGATTCCGCCATATTCAAGCCGAAATCCTTTCCCAATAAATTCAGCAAATATTCGGTCAATGACTCCACCGGATACCATTTATGTCCGGTCTTGGCGATATATATGCTCCACCGGTGTTTGTTCCGTTTGAAATAATGCCTTCCTTCTTTCCGGTCATGTATGCGAACAATCACTTTGGGGGCATCGCCAGTTACGGAAACCCCTTGTACAATCACATAGTTGCATCGTTTGACAACAGGTACTCCCTTAACCAGTATTGCCCTTTTACCGGAAAATTTTTCTATTTTATGATATGGAATTTTAGCCATAATTAAAAGGTTAATGTCCGGTCACGGTAAAAAACGAACTTTGCCGTGACCTGTTGGCAAATATACTAATTATTATCGGGATTACGGGTACAAGACCTTGAAATCCCGTGGGCTGCCGCCGTCTGTCAAGCCGTCCTGCCGGAGCCGCCGGAGGGTCTCGGCTGCCGATCCGCTGCCGAAGTTGCGGACACAGTACAGGCGGGAGAAGCGGAAGCGGCGGAGGTGGACGAGCAGGTGCTCCACGGTGAAGACACCCAGCTCCCGGCACGCCCGGACGATGCGCTGCGACAAGCCGAAGGCGTCGAGCGGGGTGTCGAGCAGGCGGCGGAGCCTGCCCGGTCTGCCGGGCTTGCCCCGCTGCTGTGCCACGTCCTCGTAGATGGTGGCGACCCGGTTGCGGCTGAACAGGGCGGCAAGGGATGCGCCGTCGATCATCAGGATGCCGTCGAAACGGGCGTAGGCGATGTGGTTGCCGTTCATCCAGAGGGTGATGCGCAGCTCGTCCGTGCCGCAGAGCCGGGCGGCTTCCGCCACGGTGATCCAACCGATGCCGTTCATCGCCTGCGCTCCTTTCCTTTGGGCTTGTCCGTGCGGGGCGGGAACCCGTACACGGTGCGGAAGTCCTTGTCGAAGGTGAGGTACGCATCGAAGGGCTTGCCCTCCCTGCTCCTGAAGCCTTTGATAAGGGATGTTTTGCCTTTGGTTACAAGGTCGGTAATCTGGCTGTCAGTGAGCTGCTTCTCCCCCTTGCCACGGAAGACGGTAAGCCCACAATCGACGTTGCTGCACTTGGCGACCTTCGGGTAAAAGAGGATGCGACCGGAACGGCACTTGGGGCACGGGATATGTCCGCCGTCCGCCACCGATACCTGCACTTGCAGGAGTTCTTCGGTAATCTGGGCGGCATAGATCTCGATGCCCTTGCGGAAGGTGTCGGGATTCATCTCCCCGCTCTCGATCTTGGCGAGGGCGGTCTCCCACTGCCCGGTCATCTCGACATCGGCGATGCGCTTGTCCTTTACTATCTGATACACGGCAAGCCCCTTGTCGGTCGGCACGAGGCTCTTCTTCTCCCGGCGCACGTAATCACGGGCAAAGAGGGTCTCGATGATGGAGGCACGGGTGGCGGGCGTGCCGATGCCGTTCCCTTTCAGGCTGTCCCGCAGCTCGTCGTCCTGCAGCTCCCTGCCGCAATGCTCCATCGCCGAAAGCAGGCTGCTCTCGGTGTGCAGGGGACGGGGCTTGGTCTGTTTCTCCACGCACTCCGCCGATTGCAGGGGGAAAGACTCGCCGGGCTGCAAGGGCGGCAAAGCGGCTGTACCCTCGTCGTCCTCGTCCCGCTCGCCCGCACGGCACGCCATCCGGCAGACCTGACGACCGTTCCCTTGGCGGTGAACACGCTGTTCCCCGCCGTGAAGGAGACGGTGGTAACGTCCTTGAGGCAACGGGCGGAGAAGGCTTCGAGCAGGCGGGCGGCTACCATGTCGTACACCGTGCGCTCGTCGGCGGACAGCTCGCCGGGCAGACACTCGGTGATGATGAGCGCATGGTGGTCGGTAACTTTCCCCGCATCCACGCTGCGGCGGTTGAGCGAAGCCCCTTTCAAGGCGGCGGCATGGGCGGCGAAAGCCGGGTACCGCTCCAGCAGGGCAATGCGGTCGGGTATCTCGTCGAACACATCGTCCGAGAGGTAGCGGGAGCCGGTACGGGGGTAGCTCAACACCTTCTTCTCGTAAAGCGACTGGGCGACGGAGAGGGTCTTGTCCGCCGAGAAGCCGTACCTGCCGTTCGCCTCTTTCTGCAAGGCGGTCAGGTCGTAGAGCAAGGGAGGCTCTTGGCTCACCTCCCTGCGCTGCACGTCGGCAACCTGCACCGTCCCCGTTGCGGTTACAGCGGCGAGGGCGGCGTTTGCCGCCGGAAGGGTTTCGTAACGCAATTCGGAGATGGCGGCGAAGGGCGTGCCGTCCTTTTCCGCCGTAACCTTCAGCCGGTAATAGGTCTGCGGGGTGAAATCCCTGTTCTCCAGATAACGGGAGCAGATCATCATCAAGGTGGGCGTCTGCACCCGTCCGAGGGAGTAGATGCCCTGCCCGGCGGCGATGCTGAGAGCTTGGGTAGCGTTCAGCCCAATCTCCCAGTCGGCGATGGCACGGGCTTCGGCGGCACGGTAGAGGTTGTCGTAGTCGCTGCCGGGCTTGAGGTTGTCCAGCCCTTCCCGGATGGCACGGTCGGTCAGCGAGGAGATCCAGAGGCGCAGGCAGGGTTTGCGGCAGCCAAGGTAATTGTAGATGTACCGATGAATGGCTTCGCCCTCACGCCCGGCATCGGTCGCCACGACGATATGGTCGGAACGGTCGAAAACCTCCCTGATGACCTTCAACTGTTTGAGTACGCCGGGGTCGGGCTTGTACTCCTTGCCCTCCCGTATCTGGCGGGGGATGTACTTGAACTCCTGCGGCAGAATGGGCAGGTTCTCACGCCGGAAGCCCGTGTAGCCGTATGCTTCGGGCATGGCGAGCTGGACGAGATGGCCGAACGCCCAGGTAACGAGGTAGCCGTTACCTGAGAGGTAGCCATCGTGCCGCTCCCGGACATTCAACACGTTTGCTATATCCTTCGCTACGGAAGGCTTTTCAGCGATGACTGCTGTAATCATATTTCTTTAATTTTTAACGGTTTGACAAAAGTTATCCCGCCGATCGGACGGGATAACCGGTAATTCATTTACAGAATGGCGGGGGAAATCAGCGGCGGACACCCCGGTTGCGCTTAGGCTTGTCGGGCTGCTCCTGCTTCTGTGCCTGTTTCCGGTCCTCTTTCTGCTCCTGCCTGCGCTCCTGCTGCTGTTTCTGCTCCCCGGTGGGTCGCTGCTGTGCGGATTGCAGGGCTTCTTTCAGGTTGCGGGTCGTCTCGACGGTCTTGCCCTCGGAATTGACCGCCACCTGCACCTCGTTTTCCACGGCGGGCTTGACACGCCCCTCTTCGAGCGCCGCCTTGTAGTCCTTGGGGAACATGAAGGCGGGCTTCTCGCCGGGCTTCCATGTGATGTAGCCTTGGTAGGCTTTTCCTTTCTTGTCCACCAGACCGGAGACCTTGACCGTTCCCCCGGCTTCGAGTTCGAGGCGGGACTTCTCGGTAAGCTCCTGCTTGCGGAAAGTCTTCGGCACCTCCTGATTGACGGTCTGTTTCAGGTTCGCCTTGTACGCATCCATCGCCAGCCTACCCCGGTCGCCGAAGAGAAATTCGAGCTGCATCTTGGCTGCGCTGAATTGCACGGGAGCCGGATAGATCTTGGGCTGCTCCCCCTCCTTGGCTCTGGAAAGGAACCGGCAGACCACCGCCTCGCCCTGTTTGAGCCGGGCTATCTCGTCCGGGGTGAAGGTATGCCCGTTCTTCTCCGCCGGGATATTGACCTTGGAGAGCGGGAAGGCGACCAGCTCGTTGGTCTTGAGGTTGCGGCTGACAAGGGCTTCGATCTGCTCGCCCGCCCGGTTGGTGACGGTCGCCGGGTGTCCCATGTTGCCCGTCTGCCGGAGCACCTGCCTGTCGGAGTCGGTGATGTCGTAGCCGAAGAACTGCTTCTGCATCTTTTCCGGGTCGAGGATGCCGTGGCTGCACACAGTCAGCCTGCCGTCCGTGCCGGGCTTGAGCGAGAGCTGGCTGTCGTTACTGTGCGAGATGCCGTCGAAGTGGAAATGCACCCGGACGGTCTTGTCGGTCTGGAATCCCCGTAGCATCTGATCAAGCATCCCGTTGCCCTCGATCTGCTCCCGCTGCACGCCGAGTGCGGCGAGGCTGTTCCAGTCGATGTCCTCCGGGCGATACTTGTACTGCGGGTTCTGTTCGGTCTGCCCGGCGGACTGCTGCGGCGCACCTTCGGGCTGTTGCTGCTGCCCGGCTTGGGTCTGCTGCTGTGCCTGCACAGGCGGCTGCACCTCGTACTGTGCGAGGAGCGGCTCGCCCGTCTTGACGGACCGGCTCTCCCTCTGCCGGAAATCGGCGGCTACCCGCTGCACCTCCTCTTCCGGCACACGGAAGAAGTGGAAGCGGGTCGGGTCTTTCAACTGGCTCCAGAGGTTGGAAAAGAAATTTGAAAACATATCGCCGTGGCGATCCACCCGCAGGAGGTCGTTGTTGTCCTCCAAGGGGTTCTTGGTCTGTAACTCGCCGTCCTTTACTCCGCTGACGGCTTGGAGCGTGCCTTTCTCGTCCATGACGAGCAGGATGTCCATTAACTGCTGGCTGCTGTCCGGTCGTTCGTCCATAATCTGAAAAATTTAAATGGTGAATACTATTGGTTCTCAAACGAAACCGGGCGTAAATATAGAGGGAGAAACACGGGAAACCTGCAAGTCCGGTGCGGGCTGTCCGCACTTGTCGTCCGGTTCGCAGGTTTGTCGCACAAGAATTTTTCACTATCTTTGCGTATTGATAATTAAACAAATAATATAATGGAGTGCAGCCACAAAACCTATAACATATATTGCGACGAGAGTACGCATCTGGAAAATGACGGACAGCCTTACATGATATACGGTTATGTAAGCATACCGTACAACGAAATGGCTCTCGCCAAAAAGCAGATACGGGAAATCAAGCAAAAGCACGGATATGAGGGGGAATTGAAATGGACGAACATCTCGGACAAGACCTTTGCCCTTTATAACGAAATAGTGGATTATTTCTTTATGACCAACATGAAATTCAGGGCGGTCATCGTGGATAAGTCGGAGATAGACAACACACGGGCAGAATACAGCTACAATGATTTTTATTTTCGGATGTATTACCAGCTATTGCATCATCAAATGGACATGGACAGCACCTATAATGTCTATTTCGACATCAAGGACACGTGCAGCCAACGGAAACTGCATAAGCTGGCGGAGATATTGAAATACAATTCGGCTATACGGGACTTCAATTTTGTCAAGTCGCATCAGGTACATTTTATCCAGTTGGCAGACATTCTTATGGGAGCGATAAACTACCATTTACGCATCCAGCGGGGAACCATTGAGGGAAAGGTACGGGCAAAACGCCTGATTGTCGAGAAGATAAAGAAACAGACAAATCTTTCCCTGTTATGTACCACACCGTTGAAGAACAAGAAGTTCAACCTTTTCTTTATCAACCTGCAAAAGTAAACCTATGCCATTCAACTTGTTAAAGAAATACCCGGAGCTGCTGGAAATCCTGCATTTGGGAGACAAGGAGCGCAAGGCTTCATTATATAGGGTGTATCGCCGGGACATCGAAGACAACGAAGCGTTCAAGTTTCGGGAAAAGCGTGTCTATCCCATCAAATCGGATGGAGAGATAGATATGCAGCGGGAGTTCATGCACCTAACGACAACTGATGACAAGGAAGCGGAAGGCGCTGCGACGAAGAAAAGAGTCTTCGAGCCAGACCGTTCCCGCCGTCTGCATTGGATTCGCCACCATATCGAAGAAAGGACTTCCCATGTACTGGAGATATTCAGTTGTGAGGAAAGGGATATGAAACACCGTAAGAACATCTACCGGACATACGTGTATGACACAGCGGAAAAATATGTGATCGTCCTCGAACCACAGCGAAGCCCTTACGGGTATTATCTGTTGACCGCCTATTACCTGAATATGCCGGGTGGCGAAAAGAAGATGAAAAAAATGCTGAAAAAGAAGTTGGAGGAAGTGCTATAAAAAACGCAAGGCTCCGAATTGGATCTTGCCAAAACGAGCCTCGAAACCCCTTCTAATTGTAGATGGGCACTGCAAAGGTAGGAATAAAAAACGAAAAATGCAAAAAAATCATGTCCGGCACGTATTTTTTTCCTCCGGGAAGCGGTGATAATTCGTTGTTTTCGTTATATTTGGAACCTAAATACAGGTGCGGTCATGCCGTACCTGATTGAAAATCCGGTAACGGGAAACACGCTTTGTCGTTGCCACCCATGCGATGCGTATGAAAGTCTATCAGAGCAAACCGAGAATAAAACTTTCACCTGCCATCCGTGACGGGCAGAAATACGTGGAAGTGGAGTTCGACGAGGACGATGCCATCCGGCTGTCGTTGTCGAAAGAGAAGGGCGTGCGGTTCGAGGGGGACAGAGCCTACCTGCCGGGAGAAGGGTTCGACCTGTCCGGTTTTTTCGACCGCCATGTAGGAACGGCGTTTATTGACTACTCCGCCCTGAAAAACACCCAGCCCAAGAAGAGCGGGAAAACCAGCCCCGCCATCCCGCCCGGCTATGCCGAGACGCTGCGGCAACTGCGGTACAGCGAGCGTACCGTCCGTGCATACACCACTTACTTCAAGGAGTTCCAGCAATACTTTGCGGGAAGGAATCTCCGCTACATCCGACCGGAAGAAATCAACGCCTACATCGTGCACCTAATTGACACACGGGGAATCTCGTCGTGCCAACAGAACCTGCGCATCAACTCGATCAAGTTTTATTTCGAGAAGGTGCTGGGATTGGAACGGAAATGTTACGAGGTAAAGCGAGCCAAACGGGAACGGACGCTGCCCGACGTGCTGAGCAAGGAGGAGATAAAATCCATCCTTGACGCAACCGGTCCGGACATCCGGCTGTTCTGCATGTTCTCGCTGCTCTACTCCGCCGGGTTGAGAATCAGCGAGCTGCTGGACTTGAAGCCACACGACATCAACGTGAGCCGTTCGCTGATACGGGTACGGCAGGGCAAAGGGAGGAAAGACCGCTACACGCTGCTGTCGAAACCCCTTGTCAGGAAGCTGACCGAGTACACCAAGCTGTACAAGCCGCAGGAATGGCTGTTCGAGCGGTACAAGGGCGAACCGTTCACGGAGAGCATCGTGTCGAAGAAGCTGAAAGAGGCGGCGAAGGAAGCCGGAATCACCAAGCGGGTGTACCCCCACCTGTTGCGGCACTCGTTCGCCACGCATCTGATCGAGCAAGGCACGGACTTGAAAATCGTGAAAGACTGTTGGGGCACAACCAACTGAAAACGACGGAAATGTACGTGCACATAGCCGACACTTTTAAGAGTAGCATCCGCACTCAATTGGATGATATTCTTGAAGGTGATAATGAGATAGTTAAATAAGAAAATAACAGCGAAAACCGCTGATAATT